>OGYH01000591.1_pt1 | contig 38084 bp, 29 predicted proteins | sample 1576511 | NCBI WGS metagenome assembly OGYH01 (sample SAMEA3541522, study PRJEB24748) | human gut metagenome | biome: human gut; feature: human-associated habitat; material: faeces | place: China | collected 2012
CTGAAGGGTATGGCGGCATACTACGAGCACGCAGCCCATCTGGGAGAAGAGAACAGCGAGATTATAAGCTTTATCTGCCGTGCTCTCGCCACCATCAGCAACCCTGATGCTGATATGAACACGCTGCTGGGCGTGGTGCTCGAAACAGGAAAGTACGGCGTGGATGTGATGGCACTCCTTGACAAGGCCAACACCCAGGCATACGGTAATCCGGAACTCACCAGAGTGAACATCGGCACAGGCAGCAATCCGGGCATCCTCATCTCCGGTCACGACCTGAAGGATATCGAAGATCTCCTCATCCAGACCGAAGGCACGGGCATCGACGTCTATACCCATGGCGAGATGCTTCCTGCCCACTACTATCCGCAGCTCAAGAAGTACAAGCATCTGGTGGGCAACTACGGCAATGCGTGGTGGAAACAGAAGGAGGAATTCGAGAGCTTCAACGGTCCTGTAGTCTTCACCACCAACTGCATCGTACCGCCATCGCCATCGGCAGGCTACAGGAACCGCGTCTTCACCACCAACTCTACCGGTTTCCCTGGCTGGAAGCATATCCAGGCGGGTGCCGACGGCCACAAGGACTTCTCCGAGGTGATTGCGCTTGCCAAGACCTGCCAGCCACCTAGGGAGATAGAGACAGGCGAGATCATCGGCGGTTTTGCGCATGCCCAGGTCTTTGCCCTGGCAGACAAGATAGTAGAGGCTGTGAAGAGCGGAGCCATCCGCAAGTTTGTGGTGATGAGTGGCTGCGATGGCAGAATGAAGAGTCGCAACTACTACGAGGAGTTTGCCAAGGCGCTGCCTCAGGATGTAGTGATACTCACCAGCGGCTGTGCCAAGTTCAAGTACAACAAGCTCAATCTGGGCGACATCAACGGCATTCCTCGTGTGCTGGATGCAGGTCAGTGCAACGACTCCTATTCCTGGGCGGTTGTGGCATTGAAGCTGAAGGAGATCTTTGGAGCCAGCGACATCAATGACCTTCCTATCTTCTTCAATATTGCCTGGTACGAGCAGAAGGCTGTCATCGTACTTCTTGCCCTGCTGCATCTGGGCGTAAAGAACATCCATCTGGGTCCTACGCTCCCAGCCTTCTGTTCACCAGCCGTACTGAAGGTTCTGGTAGATACCTTTGGCATTGCCGGAAACGGAACGGTAGAAGAGGACATCAAAAAATATATAGGATAAGAACAGCAGCTACTGAGTTAAGGGAGAATCTGTAAAACTCGGGGAAAAAATCAAAAGATAAGTTTTCATGTTTAAAAGGCACTTTGCAATAACACTCTCGATAGTGTTGCAAAGTGCCTTATTTTTTGAGCAAACAATAAATCGGAGGAAAATGCGTTATTGAATATAAAACTTAAATGTATGAAAGAATCAATATTCGTTACCTTGCAGAAATGCACGGTGTTTGAGGGGTTTACTCCAGAGGAAATCAGAGAGGCACTGTCGATGGTAAGCTACCGGATGGTGGAGCTTGCTGCCAGAGAAACCTATGTGCTGGCAGGAATGCCCTGCAGATATGCCGACATCATTGTCGAGGGGGAGATGATAGCTCGCATGTCGGGATTGTCGGGCAAGCAGGCTCAGATAGAGCGGTTGGGCGAATCGATGTTGATAGCCCCTGCCTATATCTTCGCACATAATAACGAGATGCCCGTAAGCGTGGAGACAAGCAAGAAGACCACCCTCCTGCGCATGAGGCCTTCGGAACTGAAACTGCTGATAGATACTGATGAGCGCATACGCTGGAACTTCATCCAGCACCTGTCAAGGATAGATATCTTCCTTTCGCAGAAAATGCGCATGCTCTCCCTTTTCTCCGTCAAGGAGAAGGTGGCGCAATACCTCATCAAGATGGCTACCGAACAGCAGAGCAGAACCATCCGACTGGATGTCAGCCGCCAGGAAATGGCGGATATCTTCGGTATCCAGAAGTTCTCGCTCCTCCGCTGCCTGTCCGAATTCGAGGAGAAGGGCGCCATCAGGATTGATGGCAAGACCATCACCATACTCAACTCGGATGACATGAAATAAGAAGTAAGAATGAGAAAGCCTTGGAAATTGCTAAGAACATGCTTGCCGATGGTGTTGACATCAATCTAATCAAGAAGTATTCCGGTCTAACCCAGGAACAAATACAATAGGCTTCGATGGCAAATGAAGCCTATTGCATTGTACAACGAAAGTAGTTGCATGTGCTCATGCAACTACTTTCGTTTTTATTGCTTTTTCTACTATATTTTATTCCCCAAAGACTGAACGCCAAAGACTATAGCGGGCTTCAGGGTTCAGCTGCTCCAAATGAAGGAAGACGGCTTGCATATCCGAACGGCGGGTAGTCTCTTCGTAAGGACACAACGCCTTCTGCTTAGTGAAATGCAACTCTTCTGCCACCTGACGGATATCCGCCTCATGCACCAGACAAAGGGGGCGGATAATGGTGAGCGGATAATGTTTTAAAGGAAGACTGGGCTGCATGGTGGAATGCGAACCCTCGAAGGTGATATTCATCAGCAGGGTAACGAGGATATCATCCATATGATGGCCCAAGGCTATCTTGTTAAAACCATTATTTACCGCAAACTCGAAGAGCGTCTTGCGGCGGTTCCAGGCACAAAGGAAGCAACGGGTCTTACGGGGATCGGTGGATTCATCAAACGAACTATGAAGGATATGGAGCTTGATGCCATTCTCTGCACAGAAATCCTGCAAATAAGAACGGTCGGTCTCGTAAGGAATGTTATCCATGATGATATGGGCCGCCTCCACTTCGATATGCGGCTTATAGATACGGGCACGCTGAGCCAGCAAACGGACAAGTTCCAATGAATCCTTGCCTCCACTCAAGGCTATAAGAATACGGTCCCCATCCTCCAAAAGATAATAGTCAACACATCCTTTATTGAATCGCTTTAATACTTTCTGTTCTGCTTTCATCATATTCTGAAAAGGGAAAAGAAAAGCCGCACCCTTTTTCCAGAGTACGGCTTTATCAAGATACATCTCTCTACCTTGCAGAAGAGAAACGACAATTTAAACTTCAAATATAATTCTATCTTACTTAGCGTAAGCTACGCTTCGGGTTTCACGAATTACAGTAATCTTAACCTGACCAGGATAAGTCATCTCATTCTGAATCTTGGTTGCGATTTCATCAGAAAGCTTGATGCTCTCTTCATCGTTCATCTTATCCGCACCAACGATGACACGGAGTTCACGACCTGCCTGGATAGCGTAAGTCTTGGTTACGCCAGGATAACTCATGGCGATAGCTTCAAGATCGTTCAAACGCTTGATATAAGCCTCTACAATCTCACGACGAGCACCAGGACGAGCACCAGAGATAGCATCACAAACCTGTACGATAGGAGCCAATAATGTATTCATCTCCATCTCATCATGATGAGCACCGATGGCATTGCAGATATCTGGTTTCTCCTTATACTTCTCAGCAATCTTGGCACCATACAATGCGTGTGGCAATTCACTCTCCTCATCAGGCACCTTACCAATATCGTGCAAGAGACCGGCACGCTTAGCCTTCTTAGGATTCAATCCCAATTCAGAAGCCATAACCGCACAGAGGTTAGCTGTTTCACGAGCATGCTGCAAGAGGTTCTGACCATAAGAAGAACGGTACTTCATCTTACCGATGATACGAATCAACTCTGGGTGCAGACCATGAATACCGAGGTCGATAGCTGTACGCTTACCAGTTTCGATAATTTCATTATCCAACTGCTTCTTCACCTTGGCTACCACCTCCTCAATACGGGCTGGGTGGATACGGCCGTCAGCAACCAACTGATGGAGAGCCAGACGACAAACCTCACGACGAACAGGGTCGAAGGCTGAGATAACGATTGCCTCAGGAGTATCATCCACAACGATTTCTACACCAGTTGCTGCTTCCAGAGCACGGATATTGCGGCCTTCACGACCGATAATACGTCCCTTCACCTCATCATTATCGATATGGAAAACGCTAACAGAGTTCTCAATGGCTGTTTCTGTAGCAACACGCTGGATTGTCTGAATCACAATCTTCTTAGCCTGCTGGTTAGCATTGAGTTTGGCATCATCCATAATTTCGTTCACATAGCTTGCAGCATCGAGTTTAGCCTGATCTTTCAGACTCTCAATCAATCTCTGCTTAGCCTCTTCAGCACTCAGACCAGAAAGTTCTTCCAGTTTAGCCTGCTCCTGTTTCTGCATCTTATCAAGTTCCTGCTGCTTGACAGACAAGAGTTTCTTCTCGTTGTCAACACGCTGCTGATACTGATCAATCTCCATCTTGCGTCGACCGAGGTCTTCCTGACGCTGATTGAGAGAAATCTCGCGCTGTTTCAGCTTATTCTCATTCTGCTGGATGCGAGAATTACGCTGCTGCACTTCTTTTTCGAGTTCCGCCTTCTTGTTGAGGAATTTCTCCTTCACTTCCAAAAGCTTCTTCTCTTTTACTACTTCTGCCTCTTTGTTGGCAGCTTCTATCATTTCATTATATTTTCCCTTAATGACATAACGGAAAATGAAATACCCAGCAGCACCGCCGATAACAAGCGCCACCAAGGCTGCTATAATAGTTACTATCATTATATTATATATATGTTTATTAAATATTCTTATTTCAAAGCGTCTTCAATCTCGGAGGTAAGCTTCTCAAGAATATCATCATAAGGTTTCGTATCATTCCGATCCGATTCCTTCTCATATCTCAATGCCACATCAATGAGCGCCATATACAGGATTTCCTTATCGCTCTTTCTGCCTTTGAAAATCTTGGTATATGAGTTTACAATATCATCTATCAGCTTAGCTGATTTACGATAATACTCCTCGTCTTCCCTAGGTATTCTTACCGAAAGATCTGTATCATAGACGTGTAATCGTATGAGTAATTTATCTTGTTCTTGTTCTGCCATCGTTCCGATTTTTACTTTTCACCCAATAGTGTGATACACTTATTTACATCTCTTATGAGCTTGGCGATGCGCTTCTGAGTAGCTTCCATATCATTGTCAGAAATCGTCATCATCTTCGCCATCTTCAAGCTGTCGTAATCACTCTGCGCTTGAGCCAACTTTTCCTCCAATGCCTTGATTTTGGCATCGCGCTCATCCACCATCGCATAGAGTTCAGCATTCTCCTGCTTGACCTCGTCAAACTTGAGAATCATCTGCCTTACTCTTGTGGCAAACGTATTAATTGTTTTCTCATTTGCACTCATGACTATTATTTTTGGCTACAAATTTAAGAGAATTATTTGAATAAAACAAATATTCTGCTATTTTTTTTCATTTTGGGCGCAACATTTGTTACTTTCCCATCTTCTGCTTTGCCTTTTCTACGTCTTCATCTGATGGACGTGGCTCTTTTTTGGCAAGCATCAATACCTGGAAGGTAAAGTCGGTTACCCATTGCTGGCTGAATGCCAAGCGCTTGTTGAACTGGCGCAACTGAAGCACGGTTTTCAGCACACTGGCATCAGAGAAATCATTCTTAGTGAAGATATCTTCTACAGTTTTAGCAGTCAGCTTGTAAAGTGAATTCTTCATGAAGCTAGGCAAACGGAGTTTGAACTTCATCAGATTACCCATCAGCATCATCAGATCCTGTGTGAAGTTCTGGAACTGGATGAGATATACGTTTACATCCTGCAGTTTGTGGCAGTTCTTACGGATACTGGAATCTATTTCCTTGAAGAAGGCATCATCCGTATCATAGATATTCTTCATCATTTTCTTCACCTGTGCCTTTTCGCCAATACCCAGACGGTTGTTGACCGTCGGAACATGCAGACTTGTCTTAAAGACACGCAAGTCTGGCAACATGGCCAAATTGGTGATACCTAACTGAGAAGCAAGTGCAGCCTGAAAGTATACACGGACCAAGGTCATGTAATCTTCCATTCCACCTACCTTTTTATCGTCGTCCTTACGACCGAATAGTTTTGCAAAAATTCCCATTCCTTTATTATTTTATTTTCTATATCTATTTAAATTGTTCTGCAAAAATACAATAAAATCAGTAAATACCCAAATCAAAGCGACGTTTTTTATATAAAAAGGTGCTTTTTTTATCGAAAAATGCATTTTTATGGCTTATGATTTCACTCATTCAACTTTTTTTAGTAACTTTGCCGCGTTTTTAAGATAAGACTATTCAACTTTATTATATTAGAAATAGAGAAGATATGAAAGGAATCGTATTAGCGGGAGGTTCGGGTACAAGACTTTACCCTATTACCAAAGGTATCAGTAAGCAATTGATACCAATTTTTGATAAGCCAATGATATACTACCCTGTTTCCGTGCTAATGTTGGCTGGAATCAAGGAGATTTTGATTATATCTACCCCATTCGACTTGCCTGGTTTCAAACGTCTGTTAGGCGACGGCAGCGAATTGGGTGTACACTTCGAATATGCAGAACAGCCATCACCCGATGGTCTGGCTCAAGCCTTCATCATTGGCGAGAAGTTTATCGGTAATGATACTGCCTGTCTGGTTTTGGGTGACAACATTTTCTATGGAGCCGGTTTTACGGGTTTACTCAAGGAAAGCGTAAAAGCTGCAGAAGAAGGACTGGCAAGCGTATTTGGCTATTATGTCAACGATCCGGAAAGATATGGTGTGGCAGAGTTTGATGAAAACGGCAACTGCCTGAGCATAGAAGAAAAACCGAAAATGCCTAAGAGCAACTATGCGGTTGTAGGACTCTATTTCTATCCAAACAGCGTGGTGCATGTGGCTAAGAACATCAAGCCTAGCGCAAGAGGTGAGTTGGAAATAACAACAGTAAACCAGCACTATCTGACAGAAAAGACTCTGAAAGTAAGAACCTTACAGCGCGGTTTCGCCTGGCTTGACACCGGTACCCACGATAGCCTTTCGGAAGCCAGTACCTTTATAGAAGTCATCGAAAAGAGACAGGGTCTGAAAGTGGCATGTCTGGAAGAAATCGCATTCAAACAAGGATGGATAGACAAAGAACAGTTGCTGAAACTTGCCCAACCGATGCTCAAAAACGGTTATGGACAGTATCTGAAAGAACTAGCGGCAAGCAGATAGCACAGATTCTATCATTTATCTTATACGAATATAAAAAGGTGTAAACACAATAGAATATAAAATAATGGAAGAAACAAAGAACTTTGATTTGGGACGTGATCAAGAGCAGGAAGAGAAGTCATCTATTGACTTCCAGCTGATTTATTCTACTCTTATCCTCAACTGGAAATGGTTCGTTCTATCACTCATTGTATGTTTGGGATTGGGATATCTCTACATACGTCATGCAAGACCGCAATATCAGGCAACCGCTAAGGTACTGATAAAGGATGACGACCAGAGAAAGAACAGAGGAATGGGTAACAGCATGATTCAGAATGCTGCAAACCTCGGTTTTATTTCAAACTCAAACGGTATAGACAATGAGATTGAAATTCTTTCGGCTCAAGACTTGGCTAACCAGGCTGTAGTAGACATGAAATGCTACGTGAACTATTACCATAAAGGAACCTTCAGGGATCAGTTAGTCTATAAAGAGCAGGAAGTCAGCGTTGACTTAGACCTGGCTCATCTCAAGAAACTGAATGCTCCTATCAAGCTTCTTATAGAGAAAACTGGCAGCCAGTATCAGGTAACAGGTTCATACTACATACCTATAGATGCCTTTTCCTATCAGAAGGATCCTGTAAAGATTGAAAAGACTTTAGCTGGTCTGCCAGCAAGCATCAATACACGTGTAGGAACCCTCTACTTCACTCAGAACGGCAAATACGCATTAAAAGACGGTGAGAGTCTGAAGGTGATTATCGTGTCACCAGAAATGGCGGCTAAGGGCTATACAAAAGCACTGACTGTCAGCCAGACTTCAAAGACTACAACCATAGCCGAACTGGTGATGAAAGATGAAGATCCTCAGCGCAGCATCGACTATCTGAGAACTCTGGTAAATGTTTATAACCGCCAGGCCAACGAGGACAAGAATGAAATTTCTTTCCGCACAGAACAGTTCATCAACCAGCGTCTGGAGAAGATCAACAACGAACTGGGCAATACAGAAGGCCAGCTCGAAAGCTACAAGAAGCGTAACAATGTTGTAGAGATGAAGCTCAACGCAACAGCTGCCATCGCTAACTCAGACACATACGCCCAGAAACTCCAGGAGGCCAACACACAGGTTGAACTTCTGAATGAGCTTGGCAAATACATGAACGAACCTGGCAACAGATATCAGCCTATCCCATCAAACGTAGGTCTGACTGATGAAAGTTCAACAGAACTCATCAACCAGTACAACAAAATAGCCCTGGATCGCAACAACGCTTTGCATGCAGCCAGCGAGACTTCTCCTACAATAACTCCTCTGACCGCACAGTTGGATGCACTCACAACATCTATCAAACGTGCCATGAGACAAGCTAAGCTAGGTATGGAAATCCAGCGTAACAGCATTGCCAAACAAGCTGCCATGTATGCCAACCAAATAGGTAACTCGCCAGAGCAAGAGCGAGTTCTTACACAGATTGGTCGCCAGCAGGAAGTAAAATCTGGTCTTTACCTGATGCTTCTTCAGAAACGTGAGGAAAACTCCATTTCACTAGCAGCAACGGCAGACAAGGGTAAGGTTATCGATGCTCCTTCATTAGAAGGAAAGGTTAGTCCTAAGAATCCTATCATTATGCTGATAGCACTGGTACTGGGTATTGCAATCCCTGCCGGCATCCTCTTCCTGAGAGAATTCTTCAAGTACAAGATTGAGGGACATGAAGACGTGATGAAACTCACTCAGATACCTGTCATTGCCGATATTCCTGTGGCAAGCGACGCTGCCAAGAAGGAAGGAAAGGCAGACATTGTGGTTCACCAGAATGTAAACAACCTGATGGAGGAGATTTTCCGTGGCCTGCGTACCAATATTCAGTTTATGCTGAAAGAAGGTGAGAAGGTGATGATGTTTACCTCTTCTACATCAGGTGAAGGTAAAACATTCGTGGCATCCAATATAGGTATCTCGCTCGCCTTGCTGGGCAAGAAGGTTATCATGGTAGGACTGGATATCCGCAAGCCACGTCTTGCAGAACTCTTCGAGATTGACAACCACCATAATGGTATCACCAATCTGATTGTACACGACCATAATACATGGGATGACATTCAGAAACAGATTCTCTCTTCGGGTGTCAACAGTAAACTCGACCTCCTTATGGCTGGTCCTGTCCCTCCTAACCCAGGAGAGTTAGTAACCAGAGCAAGCCTTGACGACATTATCAGTCAGTTGAAGGAACATTACGACTATGTTATCCTCGATACGGCTCCTGTAGGTCTTGTAAACGACAGTTTGCAGCTTGGACGTCTGGCTAATCTCTGTGTATACGTCTGCCGCGCAGATTATACTCCAAAGGCTAGTTTCGGCATGATCAATGGTTTGAAAGTCGAGAATAAATTGCCTAACATGTGCTTAGTACTCAATGGCGTCGACCTCTCTAAGAAGAAGCACAGCTTCTATTATGGTATTGGTAAGTACGGCAAATATGGTAAATATGGCAACTATGGTTCTTATGGATCATATGGAAAATATGGCAAATATGGCAAATATGGAACTTACGGCCAGTATGGAAGCTATGGCAACTATAGCAACAGCCACTATGGCAATGCCAACGACAACAGTATCAAGAAGTAATCAAGAACATACATACAACAAAGAAAAGAGTCTTTCTATCCAGATAGGAAGACTCTTTTAGATTTTAAAAACATTAAGACTATATGGCAACAATTGCAGTAGATTTTGATGGTACAATCGTAACCCACGAGTACCCGAAGATTGGTACAGAGCTACCTTTCGCCACAGAAACATTAAAGATGTTGATTAGAGACCACCACAAGCTTATTCTATGGAGCGTACGCGAAGGAAAGCTCCTGGACGAGGCTGTAGAATGGTGTAGAGAAAGAGGAGTTGAATTCTGGGCTGTAAACAAGGATTATCCTGAAGAGAGTCTGGAGAACAACAATCACTTCTCCCGCAAGCTCAAAGCCGACTGGTTCATTGACGACCGAGGTATCGGCGGTTTGCCTGATTGGGGGGAGATTTATCAGATTATCACCAACCATACCAGTTATCGCAGAGTACTGAAACAGAAGTTCGGTGAACAGCAAGAAGCTCCTAAAAAGAAACATTGGTGGAGTCGCAGATAACAGATAAAGAAGATATTTCTATAAAAGATATCATAATAGATACAATAAAAGATATCCCAATAAATAAAAAAAGGTGTATTGCTCATTGGCAATACACCTTTTTTTATTTATTGGAATGAATTTACTAGTCTGAATTAGAAGAACAAGTAGCGGTTATCTACTACATGAGCGTTCAGATAAAGCTCGTTCATGAAGTTACCTGCATACTGCATAGCCTTCTGGCGGCACTTCTGCTCGTATGTCTTAGCATCGAACTTAACAGGACGGTTAGTCTTGTTAGTAACCTGGAAGAGATAAACACCAGCGTTACCCTTCACAGCATGAGCAGAGAAAGCACCCTTCTTAGTACCAGCAACAGCACCAGAGAGAGCTGGCTCGCTAGCGCCAGTAGCTGCGATAAATACAGGAGCAGCGAAAGTAATCTGGTTTACAGAAGAAACCTTACCACCCTTAGCCTTAGCAGCTGCGATGTTCTTAACACCATTCAACTTAGCCTCAATCATCTCAGCCTTCTTATCCTTGAGCACCTCTGCCTTAACAGTCTCCTTGACAACTGCATCATTCAAATCACGATAACCGATATGATGAATCTTATCAAGAACCACAACCAACAGGTGGTTATTGTCACCACACTCATAGAGAGGTGAAATCTCACCTTCCTTGCTATCGAAGATCCACTTCAAAGCCTCGCGTGTAGAATGGATGTTTGCTACATAGTGAACAGAAGTTGTAATATCCTTCAAGTCCTGAACCTTGTAACCTTCCTTAGCTGCATTCTTCAAGAGATCCTCTGACTTAGGATTAGCACTTACGAAACTAGAGAACTTGTTGTAAGCTGTACGGTAAGTACCCTGAGAGAAGTCGATAGGCTTCTTGATAACGGCAGCAGTATACTTGCTGACCATTGCCTTGCGGTCAAGAACCTGAAGAACTACATATCCCTGACCCAACTGAAGCTGGTTCAAAGAGTTAACTGCTGCAGTATTCAATGTATTGATGAATGTCTTGTTGTCCTTATCCATAGACTGGGCATACTCATACTGCTTAGTAGTCATCCAAGCCTTGTCACCAGTCTGGCCATACTTCTTAGCGATAGCCTCGAAATCAGCACCACCGGCAATAGCGCCCTGAATAGAATCTGCCTTAGTCTTAGCCTCAGCTACTGAGTTAGCAGCAACCTGGATAACACGATACTGTACTGAATCAGGCAATTCCTGCTTAGCTACCAACTTAACGATGTTCAATGTATTGTCACCTGCATTAGCCTTAACAGCAGAAGTAGAACCTACAGCCATAGAATCGAGCTGAGCAGCGATATCACGTGGGAAAGCATCCTTTGAAACAGGAATACCAAGATAAGCTACAGTAGAAGCTGACTTACGTACAACCTCTGTAGGATCTGCAGCAGCAGCCAACTGTGAGTGATAACCTGCAAACTCCTTGTTAAGAGCAGCACGGTCTGCATTTGAAGCCTGAACCTCGATATCAACGAACTTGATGTCACGGCTCTCAACAGGCTGTTTGAAGCGTGCCTTGATCTCATCATACTTAGCCTTCAGATCGCTTTCAGAAATCTTTACCTTATCATCCTGGATGTCAGAGTAAGGGAAAGCAGCCAACTGAATCTGGCTCTCTTCATTCTCCTCCTTGAAAGCCATCTTAGCCTCTACAGGATTTGACAGGAAGCAACCGGCGAGAAGAGCCTGATACTTCTGAGCCAAAGTCTGCTGGCGGAGAGTCTTCTCGATGAATGACCAGTAGTTGTAAATCTTGGTATACTGATCCATCATCTGTGCGTTAGCAGATGGGTTAGCCTTCTGTGCCTTGTAGTCTGCCAAGAACTTCTGGAGAGAAGATGCATCGAAACGACCTGTCTGCTGATTAACGAAAGGAGTCTGCTGAAGCATAGGGTTAGTACCTGTCTTCAAGATGTCCTGAAGCTCTGCGTCGGTCACAGTAAGACCCAACTTGCTAGCTTCCTTAGCGATAATCTGGTTCTGGATGTAGGTATTCCATACCATATCCTTCACCTGATTCATCTGCTCTTCAGGAAGATTTTCCTGACCCTGTTGCATTTTAATAACTTCTGAATACTCATCAACGAGCTTCTGGAAATCCTGCACGCTGATTTTTTCGCCCAAAACTTCACCAATCTGCTGGCGCTCATTATTCTTTGCTGAATCGCAAGAGCGGAAAGCTTCCTCGGCAATAAAGGCGAAAAGGCCGAAACTGATGATACAAACCAGTATCACGCCTCTTTTTCTAATTGTTCCTAATGCTGCCATTACGTTTTAATTATTATTATTATTTTTATTTTTTCCTAAGTTTAGATTGAACCACTTTTGATGCTAGTAGCCAATTGTCTGCAAAAATACAAAAATAATACGAGAAAAGGGAATTTTTTGCTATCTTTTTTGACTATTACCTCAAAAAAAGCAAAAAAATCCCTTTTCCCGCTCAGCTATTTGATGATGTGGAGTTTAACAAGCTCTATTTTACGTGATGTTGACTTGATAATCTTGAACTCAAAGTTATCAAACTTAATCACCTCGTTGAGTTTAGGAAAACTCTGATATTCATGCAATATCAAACCGCCTACAGTCATATATTCATCACTTTCCGGCAGTTCAAGACCAAACATATCGTTCACCTTGTCAATCTCCAGTCGTGCAGAAAGGAGATAGTCACCATCATCGGTTTTCTTAGCTACATATTTGGCTGAATCGTGCTCATCTTCAATATCTCCGAAGATTTCCTCAACGATATCTTCCAGACTCACCAAACCGCTGGTACCTCCAAACTCATCAACAACGATACCCAAAGACTTCTTCTGCTGCAAAAAAGTCTGCATCAGTTTCTGTGCCTGCATCGTTTCCGGCACAAAAGGAAGTGTACGGATATGATCCTGCCAACGTGAAGGATGATGGAACAGTTCGGAACTGTGAATATATCCCGCAATATGGTCTATATCCTCTTCATATACAATGATTTTCGAATTACCGCTCTCTATGAATTTCTGCTGCAGTTCTTCGAGAGAAGTATCCATTTCAACTGCCTGAATCTCCGTACGGGGCACCATACAGTCGCGTACTTTAGTATCGGAGAAATCAAGGGCATTCTGGAATATCTTCACCTCGTCATTAATTTCATCTTCATTGGTAGCATTATCGATACTTGACTGCACAAGATAATCAAGGTCTACCTTAGAAAAGCCTTCATCTGTCCCCTCTGCATCCATCTTCATACCCACCAGACGCAGCAGGCACTTACTCAAGAAAGTACTGAACTTGCTGATAGGCCACAATACCACATAGCACAGATAAGCTATCGGACTGAAGATAGAAAGCAAGCGGTTCGGATTAGACTTGAAAAGCGTCTTTGGCAGAAACTCACCTGTAAAGAGTACTATCAGCGTAGACAGAATGGTATCTGCAGGCACCGTAAAGGCTGCATCAAAACCTGCGAAAATCGTATTGTCAAAAAGACGGGCTATCAGGATACCATAAACTACAAGGGCTATATTGTTGCCCACGAGCATGGTACTGACAAAGCCATTCGGATGATTATAAAACAAAGATAACAGTCGTTGCGTAAGGCCGTTTTTCTCCTTATCCATCTCCGCCAACATACGGTTGGAAGAGACGAAGGCAATCTCCATTCCGCTGAAGAATGCTGAGAAGACCATCGTAATGAGAATGCCTACGACTAAACTCATATCCACCTGTTCATTCATTATATCTTTTTCTTTTTAATTAGTGCATGATAGGAATCGTAGTGGCTCTGACTGGTGTAGCCGGCTGACGGAAGTTATTCTTGACAGAATCAGGCTGGCTGCTCAAAGTATCGGCAGCACCACCACCTCCTGTAAGGTCTCCCTTTTCAAAGCTACCCTTCGAATTGCTCACATAATAGCGCGTCATCTTTTCATCACTCCAGAAATGAGAACCCTGTAGCGTTCTTTCAGGAGTAACAAGTTTACTGAATACGTTACTTGACAATTCGTGCTTATTCTGATCCCAGGTAAGTTGCTCACTGTTGAAGCGCAAACCATCTTTGGTCAGGATACTCACCCTACCATAAAGCTTCCATATCTTCTGCTGATCATAATAATAAGCTGTATCACACTGGATATAACTATTAATATGGAATTTCTCATCAAACTGCTCCAGCAAAAGTCCCTTATCAAAGATCCACAAAGATGGATTCTTGCTGGTATTCACCTCCCACCGTTCTGTTACGATGCGATATTTCATAACTCCCGAGTCGCTTACCAATGTATTTACACCATACGACGTCATCATCGCCACCGAGTCTTGCGGACGGATGGCGGGCGCAGTATGTTCTACCTGGTTCTGGCAACCAGCCAAAATCAGGAACATCAGGATACCGACAACATAAGAGCCTTTTATTCTATACATTATTATATATAGATTCTATACATTATTATATATAAGCGGAAGATTAATCCATCTTCCACTTCTTAAACCAATCCTCGTTGAATGTGAATCCGATATTGATACGGAAAGAATTTTCCTTAATCAGATCCTTAGCCGAACTCTTCACCCACTGACCGCTGATATTCAGCATAGAGCGGTTGTTGTAAGAGTTCATGATAGGAATACCGAAACCGGCACTTACAGAGATTTCCTTCGGACCATCAACACCATTCATCTTATAATAAGGTGTGGCGTAGCTGGCACCTACACGATACTGAACACGCTTGAAGAAAGCACGGCTGCGCTCTCCATAGCAATACTGAGCACCGAGATTGAACTTGCTTCTATCCTTGTAGATACCATTTTTTAAGGCGTAGTTGGTTCCATCGAAACTAGGATAACCCAAGCTACCCCACTTCTGCAGACTGTAATCAAAGCCTACCTTCCACTGGTTGTTATGATTCCACATCACACCCGCACCAATCATGGTAGGCAACTTATAAGCCTTGTCAATAGAGTAAGCAGTGGTATCGGTAACACCATTCTGGGTATCATTAGAAATGATTTTCATATCAGCAGAAGCTCCCAAACCATGTCCTGGTGAGAAGGTAACACCTACGGTAGCCCAATCTTTCTTTGAGAACTGATGGGTATACTGTACACCGAAATCAACCTTATAGCTGTTCACCTGCATAGAATAGTAACGGGTGAGGGTCTTGTAATAAGAATTGCTGTAGCTGTTTGATACACTTCTGTCTATACTACCCCAGAGATATGAGAAGTTGGCACCTACGGCCAAGCCCTTGACTGGTTCCCAACCCGCACCGATGTATGCCTGATGCAAACCACCATCGCCGGAATAAGTATTAGTATAGTAAGCTTCCTTGTCAGCATTCACCCATTCTGATGCAGAATAATTATAGCCCACATTGGTAAAAGGAATGATACCGAAGCTCATACCTACATGTGGCAGCAAGCGGAAGCCTGCAACAACATACTCAAAATTTGAGTTGTTGGCATTCTTCTTCACACCATTCTCTTCAAAATTTGTCACCTGACCAGAGATACCGGCATCAAGGATGAAAGTCATCGAATCAATCGAAGCATAAGATGCAGGGTTGAGATAGTTTACCTGATTATGCTCATGAAAGCCAAGACCGACTCCATTCATACCGCGATTAAAACCAGAAGTCTGGTCTGACAAGATGCCAAGACCATACTGGCTGTATGGCGAATTAGTACCACTTTGGGCATTAACCATAAGGGCTGAACCTAACAATAGGGTTGCTAAAAAAAGCTTTCTCATTCTTTAATAATCATTCAAAATTATATTCAGAGTGCAAAAGTATTAAAAAAAATCTAGAAAAAAGAAGGATAATTGAAAATAATAAGGTATTTTTGCATCGTGAAACGTTTTAAGCATATTTTTAGTGCCATTTTAGCAGTAATTTTAATCAATTTAACTACTGAAGTGGCTGCACAGGATTTTTCAAGAGACAAGGACTCTGATATTTCTGTGCAGAACAGTCGTGTCAATGAAGAAGCTACTGCGTGGCTCGATTCTGTTGACATTTCTCTCCTGACTTGCGGACCAGGTCAGGAGGTGTGGTCGTATTATGGACATACCGCTCTACGCATCCAGAACAAAGCTATGGGAACTGATGTTGCCGTCAACTGGGGTATGTTTAGTTTTAACCAAAGTTGCTTCGTACTCCGTTTTGTTTTCGGACTCACCGATTACCAGATCGGCATCTACCCGATGAGCGACTTCATTGCCGAATATGCACGTGAAGGCAGATGGGTAAGACAGCAGCGCCTCCGCCTCTCCCGTACAGAGAAACTGGGAATTCTGAGAAGCATCGACAAGAATGCACAGCCGGAGAACCGCGTATACCGCTACAATTTCTTCTATGACAACTGTACGACCCGGGCACGCGAGATGATTCTCTCCAACATTGGGAACCAGAGTACCAACTTTAAAGATACCCCTACCACTTCTACCTATAGGGAAGAGATTCACAAACTCAACGGACAGCACCGCTGGGCAAGATTCGGCAATGACCTTCTTTTGGGTTGTCAGGCAGACCGCCCTATCACACAAAGAGAATGGGAATTTTTGCCAGACAATCTGAGCAAAGACTTCGCCACAGAAGGAAGAACCGACTTTATTGATGCATCTCAGATTGCAGACGGCAAAACCAATGCAACAAGTGCCAGCGGCTATATCACTCTGGTAGATGAAACATCCGACATTATCCCTGCCCAGGCACAAATAACAGACGATGCTCCTGTTACACCACAAATGATAGCCATAATTCTGGCAATCATCATCATAGGAACAACGGTAAGAGAATGTGTAAAAAAGAAAAACTACTGGTGGTTTGATGCCATTCTGCTTGTCCTGACAGGATTACCGGGACTGATTCTCTTTACCATGATCTTCTCGCAGCATCCTACTGTACAGATAAATTTCCAGATTCTGATACTGAATCCGCTCAACCTCATCTTTGCCTGGAAGACTGTCAAGAGGATGAAAGCAGGCCGTCAGTATTGGTATTTCGAACTCCTGGGATGGCTTCTGCTCATTGCCCTGTTCATGCAGATATGGCAGAACTATGCTGAGGGTATGAGTATTTTGGCACTTTCTTTGCTAGCGAGATACTGCGTCAAGTCGACCATGATGGATTTAAGTCCAAACAATTATGGTCTACAGAAGCATATCGTAAAGAAATTCAGAAAGAATAAATAGACATTAAAATATACGTAAGGAAACGATTGGCACAACATCGTTTCCGAACAGAAGAAGATAAACAACAATGATGGTAAACAGATATATCACAGCCCTTTTGGTTGTCCTGGCGGCAACCGGCATGGAGGCGCAGACTTATCAGCAGGCGCTGAAGTTTGCGCTTACGGATATATCCTACGATGAATTCATCCAGCAACCGGAGGCGAAGGCATTGGAGGAGGACATTCTCTGCGTGCTCAAAGCCATCAAAGCGGCATCAGAAGATGAGAGCATCGCAACGCATCATCCTATCCTGTCGGCAACACTTGCCGCCAATTCTTCTGACATTCTGACAGACATTCATTCACATATTTATTATGAATCCCCTACGGAGCATAGATACAAAGTTCCGTATGGGAGTATTGTTATTCGAGGTCCAAACTGCTGATTTTATGCTTTCTGTAAGCAAAACTCAGAAGATTTGCCATAAAAACAGGTAATAATTGGCAAATCCTTGCAGATTTACAGATATTTTTAGTAAATTTGCAAGCTAGTAATAAACAACAGGAGATTTTACTCCCAAACATCATCGAATAATAATAAAAAATAAATATACAATGAACTTTAACAAAATTCTCCAGTCATTGTTTGGCAACAAGTCAACTCGCGATATGAAGTTGATCCAGCCAATCGTAGAAAAGATCAAGGCAGAGTATCCTAAGATGCAGGCCTTAAGCAATGACGAACTTCGTGCAAAAACAAAAGAACTTCAGAAGTACGTACAGGAGTACGCCAAGGAAGAGAAGGCTAAGATTGCTGAACTCAAGGCTAAAATTGAAGACACTCCTATCGATGAGCGTGAAGGTATCTTCAACCAGATCGACAAGTTAGAGCAGGAAGCACTCGACAAGTATGAGGAAGCCCTCAACGAGGTTTTGCCTCAGGTTTTCGCTATCGTTAAGGATACTGCTCGCCGTTTCGCTGAGAACGAGGAAACAATCGTTACTGCTACCGACTTCGACCGCGAGTTGGCTTCTAATCCAGCTAACGACTTCGTTACCATCGATGGCGACAAGGCTATCTATCACAACCACTGGACAGCCGGCGGTAATGATATGAAGTGGGAAATGATTCACTACGATGTACAGCTCTTCGGTGGTGTTGTTCTCCATCAGGGTAAGATTGCCGAGATGGCTACCGGTGAGGGTAAGACCCTTGTAGGTACAACTCCTATCTTCCTGAACGCCCTCACAGGCAATGGTGTTCACGTCGTTACCGTGAACGACTATTTGGCTAAGCGTGACTCTGAGTGGATGGGACCTCTCTATATGTTCCACGGTCTCTCTGTAGATTGTATCGACAAGCACCGTCCTAATTCCGACGAGCGTCGCAAGGCATACCTGGCAGATATCACCTTCGGTACCAACAACGAGTTCGGTTTCGATTATCTTCGTGATAACATGGCTACCAACCCAGCCGATCTGGTACAGCGCCAGCACAACTACGCCATCGTCGATGAGGTCGACTCAGTATTGATTGATGATGCCCGTACCCCATTGATCATCTCTGGTCCTATTCCAAAGGGCGATGACCAGATGTTTGAGCAGTATCAGCCATTGGTTGAGAAACTTTACGAGGTACAGCGCAAGCAGGCTACAGAATTGCTCGCCGAGGCTAAGCAGAAGATTAACGAAGGTACAAAAGCTAAGAATCAGGAACTCCTTGATGAAGGCTTCCTCGCACTCTTCCGTTCTTACAAGGCATTGCCTAAGAACAAGCCATTGATCAAGTATCTTTCTGAGGAAGGTATCAAGGCTGGTCTGCTGAAGACTGAGGAGTACTACATGGCAAACAACAACCGTGAGATGCCTAAGGCTACAGAGCCATTGTACTTCGTAGTAGACGAGAAAATGAATTCTGCCGACCTTACCGATAAGGGAACCGACTGGTTGGCTAAGCAGGTAAACGACAAGGAACTCTTCGTATTGCCTGATATCACAACAGAAATGAGTGAACTCGAGGCACGTACAGACCTTACCGACCAGGAGCGTCTTGACAAGAAAGACGAGATGCTGGCTCACTATGGTGTACAGAGCGAACGTGTTCACACCTTGCAGCAGCTCCTGAAGGGTTACACCATGTTCAATAAGGACGACGAATATGTTGTCATGGACGGACAGGTGAAGATTGTGGATGAGCAGACAGGACGTATCATGGAAGGCCGTCGCTGGAGCGATGGTTTGCACCAGGCTATTGAAGCTAAGGAGCACGTAAAGGTAGAGGCTGCTACACAGACCTTTGCTACCATCACACTTCAGAACTACTTCCGTATGTACCACAAACTCTCAGGTATGACCGGTACTGCAAGTACAGAGTCAGGTGAGTTCTGGGATATCTACAAACTCGATGTTGTTGAGATTCCAACCAACCGCCCTATCCAGCGTAAGGACTTGGATGACCGTGTATACAAGACTGCCCGCGAGAAATATCGTGCAGTTATCGACGAAATCGAGGAAACACGTAATGCTGGCCGCCCAGTCTTGGTAGGTACAACATCTGTCGAGATTTCTGAGTTGTTGAGCAAGATGTTGAAGATGCGCAACATTCCTCATAATGTATTGAACGCTAAGCTGCACCAGCAGGAGGCTCAGATCGTAGCCGAGGCAGGTCGCTCAGTAAACGGTAAGGGTGCCGTAACCATCGCTACCAACATGGCAGGTCGTGGTACCGATATCAAGCTGACTCCTGAGGTAAAGGCTGCAGGTGGTCTTGCCATCATCGGTACAGAACGTCATGAGAGCCGCCGTGTAGACCGTCAGCTCCGTGGTCGTGCCGGTCGTCAGGGTGACCCAGGTTCTTCTGTATTCTATGTATCATTGGAGGATAAGCTGATGCGTCTGTTCGCTTCAGAGCGTATCGCCAAGGTAATGGACCGTCTCGGTTTCGAGGATGGCGAGCGTATCGAGAGCCCAATGATCAGCAAGAGTATCGAGCGTGCTCAGCGCAAGGTTGAGGAAAACAACTTCGGTATCCGTAAACACCTCTTGGAGTATGATGACGTGATGAACCGTCAGCGTACCGTTATCTACGAGAAGCGTCGCCACGCCCTCATGGGTGAGCGTATCGGTATGGATATTGCCAACATCATCTGGGACCGCGTATTGAACATCGTTAACAACAACGACTTCTTCGGTGCCAAGGAAGAGTTCCTGAAAGTTCTTGCTATGGAGATTCCATTCAACGAGGATGAGTATGAGAACGGCAGACGTGAGGATTTGGCAGAGCGTGCTTTCCAGGAGGCTATGGCTACATTCAAGCGTAAGACAGACCGCATTCAGGCTACAGCTATGCCTATCATCAAGCAGGTATACGAAAACCAGGGTGCTATATACGAGCGCATCATGGTGCCTATCACAGACGGCAAGCGCATGTACAATATTCCTTGCAACCTCAAGGAGGCATACGAGAGCGAGGCTAAGAACGTAGTGAAGGAGTTTGAGAAGAGCGTTGTTCTCCAGATTATCGATGACGACTGGAAGGAGAACCTCCGCAAGCTCGACGAACTGAAGCACTCTGTACAGAATGCAAGCTACGAGCAGAAGGATCCTCTCCTCATCTTTAAGTTGGAGAGTGCCAAGGTTTGGGATGCCATGATCAATGACATGTACGACCGTATTGCAAGTATTCTGATGCGTGGTCAGATTCCAGTAATGGAGCAAGAGCAGCCAGTTCAGGAGGCAGCTCCTGAGCAGCACACTCAGCAGAACTATGTAGAGAGCAAGGTAGATTTGGATGCAGAGCGTGAGGCTCAGGAGGCAGCTGCTAACCAGGATACCCGAGAGGGCGCACAGGTAAACCGCACTCCTTACCGTGCAGAGCACATGCCACGTCCTAACGACCCATGTCCATGCGGAAGCGGCAAGAAGTTTAAGAACTGCCACGGCAGAAACCTGTAATCACAGGAAATGATGATGCTCTTATATATAATAAGGTATAAGAACATCCATCATCAGAAATAATGATAAGAATACCTAGATTTGATGATACTCTCATCATTTCTAGGTATTTTTGTTTTAAATAACATCATTGCTACCAAGTTGCAAAAAATTATTCGTAATTTTGCAGTTGAAAAGAAAAAAGAACTGACCATAAGGTCATACTCAAAGAAAAGAACAAGATTAAAACAAGGAAAGATATATGAAATTATCAGAACTTAAAACAGGTGAAAGTGGAGTCATCGTCAAGGTATCCGGTCACGGTGGCTTCCGAAAGAGAGTCATCGAAATGGGATTCATCAAGGGCAAGAAGGTTGATGTGCTTCTGAACGCCCCACTCCAGGACCCTGTAAAATACAAGATCATGGGCTATGAAGTTTCTCTCCGCCACAGCGAAGCCGACCATATCGAGGTGGTTTCCATTGATGAAGCCAAGAACGATGCAAAGCTCAGCAAGGCGGAAGAAGAAGACCGCCAACAGGTATTTGACTCAAAAGTAATAGATTCCAACGATAGCGACGAGCAGGCACTCGGTGACAAGATGCTCGTAGCTGAAAGAAAAGACAATGCCAGCAACGAGGTTTTGGCTGAGCAGGAAGCTGAACGACTCCACCGCGTCATCAATGTGGCACTGGTAGGAAACCCAAATTGCGGAAAGACTTCCCTCTTCAACTTTGCTTCGGGTGCTCACGAACGCGTAGGCAACTATAGCGGTGTAACCGTGGATGCGAAAGTAGGTGAAGCCGATTTCAACGGCTACCACTTCAATCTGGTAGATTTGCCGGGTACCTATTCCCTCTCGGCTTATTCGCCAGAAGAACTCTATGTGCGCAAGCAGCTCATCGAGCATACGCCGGATATCGTCATCAACGTCATCGACACCAGCAACCTGGAGCGCAATCTCTATCTCACCACACAATTGATAGATATGCACATCCGCATGGTCTGCGCCCTCAACATGTTTGATGAAACCGAAAAACGTGGCGATAACATCGACTACGACAAACTGGGCGAACTCTTCGGTATCTCGATGATTCCTACCGTCTTCACCAATGGCCGAGGCGTGGATAAACTCTTCGAGACCATCATCGAACTCTACGAAGGCAAGGAAGATACCAGCACCCACTATCGCCATATCCATATCAACCACGGACATGAGATAGAGCACGGCATCGAACATATCCAGAAGTATCTGAAGGCAGATGATTCCATCCGCCAGCGCTACTCCACCCGTTACCTCTCCATCAAGTTACTGGAGAACGATAAGCACGCTGAGGAATACGTAAGTCATCTGAAATCGGCCAAGGAAATCTTCGCAGCCCGTGACGAGGCAGCCAAGCGTGTGAAGGAAGAGACCCTGGAGGATAGCGAAACCGCCATCATGGACGCCAAATACGGTTTTATTCATGGCGCATTGCAGGAAGCGGGCTATGAACCGGGCAAGGCAAAGGATACCTATCAGGTAACCCACCTCATCGACAGCATCCTGACCAATAAATATGTAGGCTTCCCTATCTTCGTTCTCCTGCTGTTCATCATGTTCTCAGCCACCTTCGTGTTGGGCGAGATTCCTAAGGGATGGATTGAGGACGGCGTGGCATGGCTGGGCGAGTTCATCAGCAATACGATGCCGGATGGACCAGTGAAGGATATGCTGGTAGATGGTGTGATTGGTGGTGTAGGTGCCGTGATCGTGTTCCTGCCACAGATTCTGATTCTGTATTTCTTCATCTCTTATATGGAGGATTCGGGATATATGGCTCGTGCTGCCTTCATCATGGATAAGCTGATGCACAAGATGGGCCTGCATGGCAAATCATTCATCCCGCTGATTATGGGATTCGGATGTAACGTACCAGCCGTGATGGCAACAAGAACCATCGAGAGTCACCGGTCGCGTCTGATTACGATGCTGATATTGCCATTGATGAGCTGTTCTGCTCGTCTGCCAATCTACATCATGGTCATCGGAACGTTCTTTGCCATCCAATACCGTTCACTCATCATGGTATCGCTCTATCTCATCGGCATCTTCCTTGCCGTGATATTGAGCCGCATCTTTGCCAGTTTCGTGGTGAAGGGCGAAGATACCCCGTTCGTAATGGAGTTGCCTCCTTACCGCTTCCCTACCTGGAAGGCGATAGGCCGCCATACCTGGGAAAAGGGTAAGCAGTATCTGAAGAAGATGGGTGGTATCATCCTCGTGGCAAGTATCATCGTCTGGGCATTGGGCTACTTCCCTCACAATGAGGAACTTGATAACCAGGCACAGCAGGAGCTGAGCTATATCGGCAGAATCGGTAAGACCATCGAGCCTATCTTCACCCCACAGGGTTTCGACTGGAAACTGGATGTGGGCTTGGTTTCCGGTGTGGGTGCCAAGGAGATTGTAGCCTCAACAATGGGCGTGCTCTACAGCAACAACGACAGTTTCTCTGATGATCAGGATTACAACGATGAAGACGGAAAATACGAAGTCTTGAAGAAGCAGATGACTTCAGACCTGAAGAAGACCTACGGTTACAGCGATGACGAGGCAGCAGCGAAGGCAACGCTCACCGCCTACTGTTTCCTCCTCTTCGTATTGCTCTACTTCCCTTGCATTGCCACGATAGCAGCCATCAAGGGCGAGACGGGCAGTTGGAAATGGGCAGGCTTCGCCGCCGGCTACACCACGCTATTGGCTTGGGTAGTATCAGCCCTGGTCTTCCAGATAGGAAGTTTGTTTATATAATACATATAGTTCCCGACGCAAGCAGAATTACGTCGCGATGCCGCAAAAGCCCCTAGACTTTTTCATCGAAGTCTAGGGGCTTTCTTGTTTCCAAGTTAAATAACAAACAAAAACAGCAATATTCCTTGCTTATTTCAAATATTTATGCTAACTTTGCCACATAAATATAAATTATAAGGAGAATCGCTCATGGATAGTAATATCACAAAGAAGAAATTTGCCAAGCGCGAATACATTTATCGCAAGCGCATCCCTTACGGAATGATGAACTTCGTTAGCGTGAGAAGAGATGACTGCTATTATGTTGACAAGACCCCATATATAGAAGAAATAAAAAAAGCGAACATGTTTTTCCTATACGATAAGCTATTCGTTTTACAATCAATTTATAACCAATAACAGATAGAAATGAGCAATCTAAAGATAAAAGATGGCTTTAAGGGGGAGCGTTCCCTTGTCATGCCCGAAATGATATTAAAATTGGCCAAGGAAGATCCTGTACTTAGAATTTTGCACATAACAGACATAGGCTATTACCCCCATGCAACCTATCATTATAGAGAGCGTACTGCACCTATAGACCAGTGCGTACTGATCTATTGCGTGAAAGGTAGTGGTAAATACTGCATCAACGGCAAGCAATATGAAGTAAAAGCCAACCAATACTTCATATTACCTGCCATGACACCACATGCCTATGCATCCAACAACAACAACCCTTGGACTATCTACTGGATACATTTCCGTGGAGAGCTTGCCAATTACTATGCAGAAGGAGCAGAAAGTCCAATAACAGTATCTCCCAACCTAAGTTCAAGAATCGCAGACCGCAACGACATCTTCGAGGATATCTTCTTAACTCTATCAGATGGGTACACGATAGAAAACCTGAGATATACCTCCTCGATGCTCCACTTCTACCTAGGCTCATTGCGATACTTGCCACTTTACAGAAAATTCCATAAGAAGCAGCCAAACGACAACGAGATAGATACAGTTATTAATGCATCACTGAAGTTCATGGAAGAAAACATTGAGCGACAAGTTTCTCTGCAAGACATAGCTCTATACACAGGTTATTCTATATCCCATTTCTCAGCCATATTTAAGAACCACACAGGTCATAGTCCTCTCAGCTATTTCAATCAACTGAAAATAAAAAAAGCCTGCGAGCTATTGGATACCACAGATATGAAAATCAACCAGATAAGCTATAAAATTGGTATCGAAGACTCTTATTACTTCTCTCGCCTGTTTACAAAAACAGTAGGTATATCCCCGAAGAAGTATCGCGAGAAGAATATGACATCGAGCACGGAGCAATAACATGAAACTGTATGAAAAGCAACAACCATGATAAAAAATCCGAGGAATCGTAAAAAAAACTTCCTCGGATTTTATCATTTAATCTTCATCCCACAAACTCTTTAAACCAGTTTTGTGCGATAATGCATCGGCATCCGTATATTCATCATAATAAGTTTTCGGTAACTGATTACCAGATCCAGCAAGTAATGTAGAAGAATCCTCTATAGAGACAATCTTCATTTCAGGTCTAACATACTTTTTCATTTTCTTACTACTTTTTTACCATTAACAATATAAATGCCTTTTGGCAAAGAAGACAGACTCTTGACTACCTTCATACCAGAAATTGTATAAATCTCGTTTGCTTTTGCATTAGAGGTCTTTACATTCAATATACCTGTACTTATTTCAGACAGACTAATGTATCGGGCACTATTAGCGGTTTGTGGCAAAGCAAGATATGCTTTATTAGCTGCCAAATCAAACACACCACCTTCTGTTGCACCCCAGTAAAAGCCAAGGCCCTTATCACCCTTAGCCAACTTATAGTAATTGTAATTGCCCTCTTCTGCCGTAATAGTTCCAGCATTATGCAAACCCTTCAGAAGATTTCCAGCAGGTGCTTCCGCAGTTGCGAAAGGCTGCAACTCAAAGATATAAGTCTCATTAGGAGCACCTTTCAGTACCAATCCTGTGCTCTTAGCAACTTCTACACCTTCGCTATAAACCTGCTGCAATGTTACCTTGCCTTCAGCACCTTGAGTTACAGAATAAGCAGTAACGCCAACAGGAAGCTGATAGCCATACCAATTGAAATAAGTTGCATAACCATCCTCTCCTATTGTTACAGTTGCTGGTTCCAAAATATACCAGAAAGCATTCCAATAGCTCCATGGAGTACCTTCTTTATAACCAGAAGCAGCCCCTTGTGGAACATATAGAACACAATACTTACCTATATAATCCCAGTCCTTACCAATGACATCAGTCTTGAAAACATCAGCGCCAAGCGAAGGAACTGAAGTGGCAGCAGAATGAATAGAAGCCAAACCAGTACAGTTCTGGAAGGCATAATCGCCAATTTCTGTCAGAGTAGAAGGCAAATTCAAAGAAGCAATGTTGGATTGTCCATAGAATGCACTTGTTCCAACAGACTTGATACCCTCAGAAATCGTCAAGTTTGTTATTTTATTCTCATTATCAACAGTATAGCCATTTCCCACAGCCGAAACCTGATAAGTTCCTGTAGAAGGCTCAGCATTGTCTGTTACCTCTGAAGGGATAGTGACATCGCCAGAGTTATAATTCCAAGTAATAGCAACTGTACCATCATCCAAGACTATGGCCTTGTAACCATCTTTGGTGAAAATGTCAGAACCTGCAGGAGCCGTACCTGCCCAAGCGGAGAATTCCCCCATGAGCATCATTCCAAAAAGTAATAGTTTCTTCATATTGTTTTAAACTTTTAATTAATAATTGTTGTTTACGAGGGTAAAATTACGAAAAAATCTGCATACAGAAAATAGAAAAAGCCCATCAGAAAAATGGATTATTTTCTGATGGGCCAAAGTATGAATAGTTGATACTCAAAAATGAGTCTTACAATACTTTAAGAAAAGACTAGCTTACTTCAATTTCATCTGATACTGAGGCACTATCGTTACACTCTTCAAATCAAGAACCTGATCACTCTTGCTAAAATCAGGCTGTACCTCTCGAGACAAGTCCTGCAAGCACTCATGTCCTTTGCAGATAGGACGGAAATAGAAAGACATATCCTCCTTCTTCATAGCTTCCTGATGTCGGTTCAAGCCAATCATCCAAGGAGCTCCATGCCAAAATTCATCTTGCACCATTTTACCATTCAAGAAAGCCATAGCCACATCGCCAACATAATCCACCTTCATGAAATATTCATGCACTTGCGGAGCCTGGATACTATCACCACGGAAGTGAACACTCAAGCGACGAGTACCCACACGAGTGACATCACACAGAGGATTCACAGCCTCAACACTCTTCTTCTGTTCCTTCCAGCCCTTAGATGAAGGATAAAGCACGTAAGAGAACATAGGTTCTGCCAACTGCTGCAAGGTAACCCCCTCCTTAGTAGGCAACACTGTAGCCTTGGTGATAAGCAGTTTATCATCCACCTTCATTGCATCCAAAGCCTGCGCATGTGTAAGCGTAGTAACCTTAATCTTCTTTCCATCTTTAGCAGTTACTGTAAAAGTGCTTACCAATCCGCTCTTAACTCTCTTCAAGGCAGCCCCCTTCATGGTAGCAGCATCAAACAGATACTCTGGCTGCATGCCATCTGGAGCAAAGAAAATATAATGGTCTACCCCACCATCCTTGATTTTCATCAGAGGCTGAGCAGTGGCATACTTCAGGTTGATGCTTCCCATCTGCATGTTGAATGGCAAGATTATACTCTCATCCTTCGGCAGAGTGAATGTACCTTTGGCAGGAATACGGAGATTGTCGATTTCCACCGCAATATCCTTCATGTCGTGGCGAGTGGTATCATGATCCTGGAAATTGACCAAGAACAGGAATCCCTTGCCATCCTTCATTCTTGCAGCATAACGCAAATCTTCCTTGTTATCCGGAGTCATCTGCTTCCAGTTATCAGGAAGTACTACCTCCATCGGAGCAAGCTGGTCGCCGAAATCAGCCAAGAATGAATGAATGGTACGAAGATAACGGTAAGAACCATGCTCCAAGCCAAACTCTCCGAGAGGAGCCTGGAAATCATAAGAGATTTTCGGCATGCCCATCGGTTCGTCCTGATAACTGCCGATGCCATCCTGGCGGAGCGGTGTGCTACCACCATGATACATATAATAGCCGATGCCGTTGCAACCAGAGCCCAAGGTACGGGTCATCAAAGCCTGGGCAGCACGTGCTGTCACAATAGGCCGACGACGATAAATCATCTGAATACCCGCTCCCATCTCCGCACAGAATGAAGGAAAATCCTCCGGATTGTAGCGTACTGGAGAATAGTCAGGATCCTTATGCACATCCTTAAACATGCAGAAAGGCGACATTCTTGGAGTTTCCCAGAACGGATAGGTGTAAGCCGATGTCACAGGAATACCTTCCTTGCCCAAGACTGCAGCATTACCCCATCCCGTAGCTGTATAGAAAGGAGTGACGATGCCCTCTTCCTTTGCCATCTGCAAGAGGGTCTGCATGTGTTCATTACCCAAATCCTTGGTACTGATTTCCTTATTCTGAATACCTACGCCAATCATCGTGAAGTCCTTGTCGTAATCGGCTGAAGTATAATCGAAAGGCTCCCCTGGATAGTTCACGCCCCAAGGAGCTGCTGAGTGCTGCATCTCATTCTCTATCTGGCAGCCGATGATAGGACCACCATCCTTATAGTAGAGTCCCTTCAGCTGTTGGCCAATCTCATGGTAAAGTCGCTTGACATAGGAAAGATACAACTTATCGTTACTACGCACTACCAAAGGTTTGGCAAACAACCAGTCAGGCATGGAACCAGAGCGAATCTCGCCATGGCAGAAAGGACCTATACGGACGATGACTGGCATATCATGCTTCTTGCAAAGCTCAATGAAATATCGCAAGTCCTTATTGCCCGTCCACTGGAACTTTCCCTCTTCCTCCTCATGGAGCCCCCAGAAGATATAGGTAGGCAATACGGTTACACCACCAGCCTTCATCTTCACAATCTCCTCCTCCCACTGGGCACGAGGATAACGGGTGAAATGAAACTCTCCCAATACTGGCACCGATGGTTTCCCATCGATGCTCATATAATAGTTGTTAACACTAATGCTGCCTCCGTCAGGAGACTTTCCACCCATCTTCAACTTCCCCTCCACGATTTTCATCGGGGTCTTAGGAGAAGTTAACTGATACACTTTCTGTGCTCCTGCCGACAAGACTGTCAATCCAAGAGCAGCTGTCAATAAATATGCTTTCATATCGTTGTCTAATGATTTCTTGTTGAAAATACAAAAATTATAGTTTGATTAATAGCCAGCATTCTGCTTGATGTTGCTCTTCGATTCATCGATGAATGTCTGAGGGATCCAGAAGCGATTGTGGCTTTCATCCACCTTGAAGTAAGACTTGCCATTGGCATTAGCCTCATCAATGCGCTTGTTGGCTAACTCTACATACTTACCGAAGCGAATCAAGTCCTGGCGGCGCAAGCCCTCCAAAAAGAACTCATGTCCACGCTCTGTCAGCAAAGCCTCATTGAAGGCATCATAGCTACCAGTCTGCTCGGCTGTCAAGTCTGCAAGACCTGCTCTATGGCGCACACGGTTCACCAAGTCGATAGCCTCCTGAGTAGGCTGATGCTGATTGCGGTTAATGCACTCAGCTAATGTCAAGAGAACATCAGAATAGCGATAGATGATCAAGTCGATGCCACTATAAGAGCCGCTCATGGTATCATCCTTGCCATACTTCAAAGGCAGCGGGCCATAAGAAAGCTGCGTGCTATTATCTTTGGTCATCAATGTGCCACTCTTGTTGGTATATTGCGTCACGATGTTCTTGGTACGTGTATCACCTGGCTCAAAAGTATTGTAGAAATCCCAAGGCATCACATAACCGCCCCATCCTTCGCTCTTCTCCGTCCAAGGCATATCTGAAGGCAACACCTCGGCTGTCATCATGTTGGCAGTCCAAGAGGCAGTACTACTACATCCCACCTGAAGGATAATCTCACTGTTGCCCATACCCTCCTTGGAGAATACATAGTTGTAGTCAGACTGTAGGCTATACACCTTACCCTCCATAGCCATCAACTCACGAGACAAGGTTTCAGCCTGCTCATACTTACCACGAATCATGTAGTACTTCAAGAGAATCATCATGGCTGCACCCTTGGTCATTCGTCCACGAGCTGATGCTTTCTCTGGCAATACTGCAATGGCACCACGCAAGTCATTCTCCATCATTTCGTCATATTCCTCATCGCTCACCTTGCCCAGATACTTGAAGTCGGTAGGGTTGTCCAACACCTCGTCAGAAGCCACAGGCACAGGTCCAAACATATCGTAGAGATACAATCCCATCCAACCACGCAAGGCTCTCACCTCGCCAGCATACAACTTCTTGGCAGCATCTGGTGCAGCCGACTCCTCTATGCGACGAATGGTATTACGAGCCTTGGAGAGGAACTGATAATGGGCAAAATTCTGATAGCAATGGTTCTGGATATCACCCACCACCGATGCAAACCACTGATGGTAATAGAGATTGTCAGACTCCCACCCCCAACAGCTCCACAAGTCATCGGAAGTCATATCGCTGATTACCTGATAACCACCATAGTTAGGAGAATAAATACTCTCACCGTTCCAATATCCTGTGCCAAACTCATACATCAAGGCATTGACAGCCAGACGCAAGTCTTGTTCTGTCTTAGGGAAGTTTTCTGGAGAAATCTCCGTATAATCTTCTCTTTCCAGTTGGCATGCCGTCAATCCACAGAGCGACAAAGCCACAAGCAACATCTTTATCTTTTTCATAAATCTCGTCATTTTTTAAAATTTGAAACTCAAACCGAAAGCGATAGAACCTTGGTTAGGATAAGCACCTATGCCATTACCGGTCTCTGGGTCCATGCCCTTGTAAGGAGTAAACACACAGAGGTTACGAGCTGCCACATAGAAGCGCGCAGACTTCACATAACCTCCAAACCACTTGGTAGGGAAGGTGTAGCCGATAGACACATTATCCAAACGCAGATACCATGCTTTTTCCAAGAAGAAGTCACTGCTCTTAGGGTCCACCCCAGAGTTAGCCTCAGCCACACCAGGCATCGTACCATTTGGATTGTCGTAGCTCCAACGGTTCTTCACGTCGGTCAACGCATTGACACCATAAGTCAAATCCTGGATTCCATATACCGACTGATACTTCACATCGTTAATCTTCCATCCATTCAAGGAACCATAGAGATAGATGTTGGCATCCCAATTCTTCCATCTAAAGGTATTGTTGATACTGAATGGGATTGGGGTTGAATTGTGAAGCAATACCATGTCGGCTACATCCAATGCGCCGTCAGCTCCAGAGGTCAGAATATAGCGCCCCTCGCTGTCACGCATCTTCTCACCATTCTCATCAAGCTTATAACCATTGAGATCGACATACTTGATGGCACCTGCGGTAGATGAAGGCAAATGGGCACATGACTCACCTGGCTGTATCAAGCCATCGGTGCGATAGCCATAGATGTTGCCCCAAGTTTCCTTCCATTCCTGATAAGGTTCTGGTATGAACTCTGCATCACGCTTGGTGGTCTTGTTGCGATAATAAGAGAAGTTGACGTCGGTATCCCACTCAAAGTTTTTATTGACGATATTTACCGTATGAATGGAGAAGTCAAGACCACGAGACTGATAGACAGCAGCCGAGTTGTAGTCGATGTATTGGATTTCTTGATAAGACATCAACTTGCGGCTCATGATGACATCCTTGCGAGTACGCTGGTAGAAATCCAAGGTACCAGAGATACGATCCTTGAAGAAACCGAAGTCCACACCCAAGTTCAAGTCGGTCAAGGTCTCCCACTTCAAGTCTTCATTACCCAACTTAGAAAGGGCAATGCCATTCACCAAGCTACCATCCAAGACCGCAGCACCACGATTCACCTTATAATAGGTATTGATACCGGTCAAATTGCCAGCATTACCTGTCTGACCATATCCCAAGCGCAACTTCAAGTTGCTCAGGGTCTTCATATTCTTCATGAAGTTCTCCTCGTTCATACGCCATGCCAAAGACACGCCAGGGAAAGTACCCCACTGATGCTTGTCGGAGAAATTGGAAGAACCATCCACACGTACATTGAATGTAAAGATATAACGCTGCATGAAGGCATAGTTGATACGACCGATGAAAGAAGCCATCTCGTTGGTTCCCTTGTAAGAACTGATGTTAGGATTCTCCATCTCGCTGGTTCCGATATTATTCATCAACGAACCATCGTATGGGAAATTGGAAGCCACAATGCCCATTCCTTCCCAGGAGTTCTTCTTATATTCCCAACCTGCCATCACACTCAAGTCGTGCTTGTCGGCAAAAGTCTTGGCATAGGTACCAATCATATTGATCAAAGACATCTGCGCCTTACCGTTTTGCTTGGAAGCCTGACCATTCAGGCTATATCCCTTCTTGGTAGTGGTAGGGATATACTGGTCTGCCTGGGTATCTTTCATATCGACACCAGCAGTGGCACGAAGGGTGAAGTCCTTGATAGGCTTATACTCCAAATAGCCACTGATATACAAGTCGCGTGTCTTGGTTTGGTCGGTAATATCCAACAAAGATACTGGGTTAGGATAGATATTACGTATAGGGTTGTCGGAGTAATTGCCATTCTCATCATATATAGGAACAGTAGGGATGAAGGTCATCGCAGAATAGAACAATGCTGCATTGTCTTGACGAGAGTCGCCCAATGGCACATCGTCGTATTTTACTTGTGCGAAAGAGGTATTGATACCAGCCTTCACCTTCTTGCCAAAGTTTTGGTCGAGATTGATACGCCCCGTGATACGATTCATGTTGTTGTTCTTGGCAATACCCTTTTGGTCGTAAAGACCTACTGACACCAAGTAACGAGTATCACCAGCTCCACCATTGACAGAGAGGTTGTGCTCATTGACGATACCCGTGCGGGTTACTTCCTTCATCCAGTCGGTACCCTTGCCCACGAAATTATCGATTTGCCCCTGGCTCCACTTTTTCTCATCTCCACGTCCTAACTCATCAAACACCTTGTTCTGCTCAATCATGAAGTCCTTGGCATCCATGAAGTCAGGCGCATCCTTGATGTATTGTAAAGCCACCGAACCCGTATAGGATATCTCTGGCTTACCGCTCTTTCCTCGTTTGGTGGTAATCAAGATGACACCACCAGAGGCATCTGATCCATAGATAGATGCAGCAGAGGCATCCTTCAAGATATTGATGGTCTCGATGTCGTCTGGGTTGAGGTTGATCAAGTTGTTGTCCTTGTCGCCGCCACTATAAGATGTGCCTGCCGAAACGGTATTGGTGGAAAGTTGAGGAATACCATCGATGACCACCAGAGGTTTCTGACCAGACAAGCCACCACGGATGGAAATATCCATCGACCCACCAGGCTTCGCAGAGTTGCTGGTGATGTTCATACCAGAAGAACGACCACGTAGCATTGTTCCGATAGACGCCGTAGCAGCCTTAGGCAATTCATCCGCCTTGACCACCGACACAGCACCTGTGATGTTAGTCTTCTTTTGGGTACCATAACCCACTACCACTACCTCACTCAAAGTCTTGCTATCAGTTTTCAAAATAATCTTGAGCGGAGTACCATTGGCTATCTTTACCTTCTGCGAAGTATAGCCGATATACGAGATAGATACCGTCTGACCCACCTTCACACCAGTCAACTGGAAATTACCATCCAGGCCCGTAACTGTACCTATATTGGTACCATTCACCTTAATGGTTGCACCGATGGTAGGCTCACCCGTATCATCCTTGACGTTTCCCTTCAGGGTGATGGTCTGTGCCATCACCACCGAAACGGAAGCAGCGAAGAGGGCGGTTGCAAGCACCCTCTTGCCCGTATTGAATATTGTATAATTCATATTGATCTGTCTTTAATTATTTCACAATCTTCATGGTTGACCACAACTCTGCAGTATCAAAGCTTACCAGCACCTTCTTGGCATTACCAGGCTTAAAGGTTGCCACTGAACCGCCATAACTAGCATTATCAAGCCACCACCATTTGCCTTCACTCATTCGCCAAACCTGGCTCCATGCAGCAGTTCCATCCGTTACGCAATAAGAATAACTTGAAGAATTGCCGTTAATACCGAGTTCGATACTCTTGCGATAGTCGCCGCCCGCAGGCTTCATGACAGAAGAGAAAGACCAGTCGCCCATATCTGAGAAGCCTTCACCCGTAACCACTAAATTGCCTTTCCATACAGTACTCTCCACTTCGTATGGTGTAAGCGAATACTTATGGTTTTGCAAATCGAGCCATACATAGTAATAGCCCTTTTTCTCAACGACAACAGGTACTACGTAACCATTCTTGTTCATCAGCTTTGAACGGATATACGGACTTGTACCAAACTTATCTCCTGCCTGACTCTCCGTTGGTGCGAAATAGAACTTTGCTCCATCCTTCTCTGCATAAATCTTGCAAGAATACTGATAAGCGTCCGTTCTGTCCATATAGCGATAATAACCGTAAATATAGTCAGATGCATTCTCCTCTGCATTATACATATACATCTGAGGATAATCAGCGATGGCATCCTCACTCTCTGCCAACATAGAAATCAGGTTAACAGAACGCTCCATCTTATTGCCGCACTCATCTTCAATGGTTAAGGTCATTGGGAAGCTGCCAACCTGCACAATCTCGATATGTTTAGAGATCGTAGCCGTTTTGCCATTCAGTTCACCTTCTTCATGAATATTCAAGTCAGGCACATCTATTACATAACTTTTTAATGCACGGTCATCACTCACTACCAGATTTAGGTTCCAATCTGCTTTTCCGCTCTGGGTATCGAAATCCACACTTACATCACCCGTCATATCCTTTGCTACCGTTGGAGCTTCTGTATCTGGCAAGTATTTCAACAAGACAGTACGCTTGTTCTCACTTCCATTTTTGTCGCTTACACAGATATGCAACTCTTGGTCAAACTCGGCATTTGCAGGCACTATCAGCTGGTAATTATAGTTGAACACTTTAGGTTTCTGCTTTGACAAGTCATAAACCTTATTGATATTCCAGGAATCACACGAGATGCTGATACTTGACATGCCTACGTAGTTAGATACCTGTCCTTTCACCAAGACGGTATCACCAGGAAATGTCTCAATGACATCACCATCGTTCCAAAGTCCCGGGCGCAAGTTCTCGCCCTCCTCACTGCATGCAGAGAAAGCAAGAACCGATGCCAACAGAACTGTATAATATAAAAATCGTTTCATGTTTGATTGCTGTTAATTGTTATATTTCAGAGCATCGCATGCCTCTATGCGATTGCCTTCGAAATCAAAAAGTGTTGTGTTGCTGACAAAATTCTTTGCTCCAACAATCCAACCTGTCTTTATTGGGGTTTCTATGAAGATCGGGTCCCAATATACATAGCCCAAGACTCTCTGATTTGATACACTCTTGATACCATTGCTCAGTTCGAGCAAGAAGTTCTTTTGTCCAGCCCTGCTCATGTCTTTATAAGGATCATTGTTGCTCAACTGTCCAGGAGTTCCGTCAGGCAAGGTAGGATTCCAAGCATAGCCAGTCTCCATGAAAAGAAGATCTTTATCAAACTTATCCGTCACATACTCAGCCCAGTTGCAAACACTCTTTACATCTCGATGCACCCAAAACGGATAATACGAAGAGCCGATGATGTCGTAATCTACCTGATAATTCTTCATCAATCCCAGAAACCAGTTATATCCATCCTTATCACCAGCACCATTGAGATGGAGAATAATCTTGCTGTCTGGAGCAGCCTCTCTCACGCCCTTGGAAGCGGCAGAGAACAAGCCACACATATCAATTTCATTGCTGGAGCCATCTTCCTTTTTACAATAACCCAACGGATAAAGCAATCCTGCCTGTATCTCGTTTCCGATGGCCACATACTCAGGAGTTGTTCCCTGAGCCTTCATCTGCTCCAGAAAGTCGCGGGTAAAGGTATATACACTCTGCTTTAGTTGGTTGATATCCTGTCCTACCCATTCGTGAGGGATATGCTGATCCTCACCATTGGTCCAGTAATCGCTGTAATGGAAAGAGAGCAATATCTGCATTCCCTTTTCCTTCGCTCTCTTGGCGAGTCGGAGGATGTCCTCCTTATCCTGTATGCCTTTAGGCAATTCCTTGGAATACTCGTAATCAGGATTTCCTGGGTCATTGTAGAGACGAAGACGAACGAGGTTCATTCCGTTAGCTTTCAGGATGTCTAGGCAATCACCTGCCTGTCCATTCTCATAATACTTGCCACCATTCTGCTCCACATAAGTCAACTCAGATATGTCACCACCCTTGAGAAACACCTGATCAGTTTTACGGGAAATCAATTTAAGTCCATCAAACTCGCTCTGGGCTGCCTCATTGCTTTGCATACGAATATTCAAGTCAAGTTTCCCATCCGTAACATTGATACCTCTAATATATAGACGTTTCCAGGCATGAGGAGATTTTTCCACTGCTGTCATTTTACCATTGGCAGAAACAAAGCTTATATGGTTGCCGCCACTATCCTTGGCGTAAAATTCCAAGTCATAGTAACCATTTTTCAATTGACTAACCGATTGACTTACAGACACCGCAGCATTTACATCTGCCGATAATTTCAATGCCTTACTACCCAAGCACCCATCATTGGCAATACTCGCCATTGATTCAGAGCCTTCACCCAAAGTCCAACCCTGCAACGCCTTTTCAAAATCACCATTAGGAATCGAAGTGATGCCTACTGAAGGTATTGGCGTATCCATACTTCCAGGCTTATCACTGGAACAAGCCGTAAAAGGCATAGCCAAAAAGGTTCCAATCAACAATGGATTGACCAAAACATTCTTATTTTTCATCTTATATTCTGGTTTAAATTGTTATTTGTTTATTTCCGGTGCAAAGTAACAAAAAAATCTGCAATTATCCAATAGAATAGATTTCAAAAAAGATGGATTATTTTATGATGAGAGATAAAAGATGCTTGTTAGCCCCAAAATGAGCAAAAAGGGGAGACTGTCGTCGACAACCTCCCCCAATCCTACAAAACAATCCAAATACCCGTTTCTATTTTATAATTCTAAATCTATTAAAGTTTGGAACGACAGGATGCCCAAGTGATTTTTATCTAACTGCGAAGCTTCATCCTGATAACGCTCTGCATGTTGCTTGTCTCCCAAACCATAGAAACCTAGGGCAAGCATGTACTTGCAATGTATCTGATTAGAGAGATTCAAATCACCCTCCCAAATCTGCAAATCAGGTAATGATACGGCAAAGTAATCCATCACTACATCCTCGAAGAGATGGTTCTTACCATAGTTCACGAGCTTGTAGAATCTGCCGTTAGCCTCGTCTTGCCTGCCCAACTTAATGAGAGCCAATCCCTGATAGAAGATCTTGTCTGGCTTGGCATCGTTGTAGTACATGGCTGCTGCTGGCTCCTGAGGTCCCTCGGTAGCCTTCTCCCAGCACTCCTTGGCCTTTTCCTTCTCGCCCTTAGCCTCGTAAGCACAACCCAAGAAGTAATAGAAGTCATTCTCCTGGGCACCATAGAGTTTGCCTTCACCCAAATGATGAGGATACTCCAGACACTGCTCCAACAAAGTAATGGCCTTGTCATTGTCATTTGCCACCAAGGCTTTCTTCGCCAATTCCAGACGAGAGAGCTGATACTGTCCGCTCACCTTGCCTTCGCCACCTTCCCATGGATGGAACTGGTGGGCATCAAGCTTCTTCATTGCCTCCTCATACTTACCAGTCTGGTTCAAGAGGGTGATTTCCTCCAGTAAGAGGTCGTCACGCTTGGCTATCAACTCTGGATACTTCTGGAGATTTGCCAATCTATCGGCATGAGCCTTACCCATACGCTTGTAGAGCTGGTCTAGCTCCATCAAGATACGAGCATCGGTGGTATCA
>OGYH01000595.1_pt1 | contig 37912 bp, 19 predicted proteins | sample 1576511 | NCBI WGS metagenome assembly OGYH01 (sample SAMEA3541522, study PRJEB24748) | human gut metagenome | biome: human gut; feature: human-associated habitat; material: faeces | place: China | collected 2012
GTATTCTGGGCCTTTTGTCTTAGAAGGATAGCAGTATAAAAGAGCAGGGATTTTTATACCCCACCTATTGATATACACTGTCACCATCAAAGAAGATTAAATCATAAAATTCAAAGAAATGGAGGAGCTGGCAATGAAAGGAATATTCGGAAGGATGTTTGATCTGAACCATGATGGAAATATTAGTCCACTGGAAAGCGCAATGGAATTTACTTTCCTAAATGAACTACTGAAAGACGATTCTGACGTACAGACAGAGTTAGAATTATCGGGACTGGATCCAGACGAGTTGGAGTTTATGGATGCAGATGAACGAAGAGAAGTACTGGAAGATGCCGGACTGGATCCAGATGAATATGATTTCTAAGGAAGGAGCATTTATAATGGCAAAAGTATTTATCACACATAATACATCTGTCCTTATAGGAAAGGTGAAGGTTCTTTTTCAGATTTTTCTTTTGATTCTTTTTCATGGTGGACTCCTTTCATACCACACTCATATCACTAAGATCATTATAGCAGAAAGAACACTCCCCCTGAGATTTGTCAAGGTAAATTCCCGTAAAGGTCAAAACGGGAAGTTTCAATAAAATTTTAGCAACTTTTTTTATGATGTCTAAAGGAATTGACAAAAAATATCGGGGGGTATAATGACAGAGAATATGCTGAGATTATTGTGTCTCAGGTAGAATAAAAAGAGGAGGAACCGCAGCCGGAGGAAATGCCTCAGACGCCGATCTGGCTGCTGGTGGCACTGCTTGCGGTAAGTGCAGGAGTATTGACGACCGTCAGTATCCGCGGAAGAAAAAGAATAACGCGAAACTTTTCAGAGAGTGTTGATTAGCAGCCGGATATATGTTATCTTAAAAAAAGAATACCATAGTGAATGAAGCATATTGACATCATATAGTATGTTTGTATGCTTCGTTTAGTATATGAATGAAAAATGGAGAGATAAAGTGAGAAACAGAAGAATTAAAAAGATTTTAGGAGCGATGCTTGCGGCTGCAATTGTGTGTCAGACGAGTGCATCGCCGGGGGTACTGACAGTACGTGCAGAGACAGCGGATTCAGTCACAGCGGATTCTTCCACGGCAGATTCTTCCGCAGCAGATTCCGCGGTGGATGAGCAGGAACAGATCCGGCATGGGGATATGGATGAAAACACCGGAGCTGAGGAAGACGTTGATGTGAATCAGGGGGTTGATGTCGAGGCGGCGATTGGCGGGACTGAGGAGAAGGCGGCAGATGCAGTGGCAGAGTCTGCGACAGAAGCCGAGTACCGTTATATATCGGATATGGAGTATATTACGGACAACAGATGGTCCTATGCCGGCTGGGGCAATATCATGAAGGATAAAAATATCGAAGGAGGCACCATCAGCCTTCTGCTCGATGGCTCCAGAGTATACTTCAAAAAAGGAATGGGAGCACACGCCACATCACAGCTTACCTATGATATTTCAGCGTATTCGGATGTCTATACACGTTTTGTTGCGAAAATGGGTGTTGATGCGGAACGAGGCGGCAACGGAGAGGTCTGGTTCAGAATCTCTGTCTCAAAGGACGGGACAAACTGGGAGGAATTATATAAGAGTGGGGTGGTTACTTCCGCCAGTAATGCGATCGAGGTGGATCTGAATGTTAAGGGTTACCGGTATCTGAGGCTGTATTCAGACAGCAACGGATCGAACGGGGCAGATCACTCTGTATATGCGGACGCAAGAATCGTTAAGACAGATTATGATATGTCCTCAGAATTAATACAGGATATCAGACCGACCGCATATTATGATGAACAGCTTTCCCAAAATACAGTGAAAGAGAATTACAGCAATCAGCTATATACCGTATTAAAAAGAGAATTTGTGAACCGCATGGGATACTGGACATTGCAGAGTGCAATAAAAGACGATGCAGATGGAGAGGTTCTGGAAGCGATTCGGTGGATTTTTAATAACAAGGAGAATCTGCAGCTGTTTATAGAGACGGGAAATGTAGGGGACTCGCAGGCGTGTCTTAAGCTGCTTGGAAGTCTGTACAAGAACCAGAAGGAGGATCTGGACAAGGCTGACGGGGATATATATAAAAAGATGATGATCGCACTGGCGATATCCTACAGCACTGACCGTAATGGCTCACCATTGAGTTTCAATTCACCGGCGAACTCCTATGACATTAATGAACGCTATGAGATTTTAAAAGAGTTATATGATACGGAGCTTTTTGTGAGAAAAGCCGAGTTTTCTTCCTATCATATGGAACTGATCCGTATGGTGGTGAATGACTCTACTGCTAACAGTGAGATTAAGTGGCTGCGTGGATATTCGGAATCAAAATATCCGAATAATCTCGAAAAGAGATTGAATCCATATAACTATATGAAGTATATCTCGCCGAATTATCATCAGGACAGGCTGTATGCCCAGGAGAATTATGCGGCATATAATGATAAATATAAGCTGGAGCAGTATGGAATCCCATATGGTCTTAATTCGGATGGAAGTAAGACGGAAAAGACCTGGATGGTAATGGAGGCCGGAGGTATCTGCTGGAATATCTCAAGACTTGGTTCAAATCTACACAGAGTTCATGGAATCCCATCGGTAGGTGTCTACCAGCCGGCACACGAGTCTTATCTGACCTATTCGGTGAATGCAGACGGCAAGGGTGTGTGGGATATCGGCAACAACATTTTCGGATGGGGACAGAGCTCGACCACCTGGTATGGCGGAAACGGCAACCGTTTGCTGTTTGACTGGAATAATAAGTCCTTTACAAGAAAGCATATGGGAATTGATATGGATCTTGGCAATGGCAACAAATCTTCTGTAGGAAATAACGGAGGATATCAGCTGTTGGGACAGGCGGCACTGAATGATTATGATCATTATAATAAATCATTCTATTATAATCTGATTGCCAATTCTTATGGAGAAAGTAACCGAAAAGAGGATACATACCGTAAAGCATTGGAAGCATTCAAGCTGAATCTTGACAGCTATGAGCAGCTGATCGGCATATATAAGGAACAGCAGCGGACCAGTGCAGAATGGAGAGCACTTGCAGAGCAGATTGTAGATACATACACATACTATCCGATGGCAATGACAGACTTGTTAAGAGTGATTGAGCCATATCTGGGTAACGATGATGTCATAGAGATTGATATGCTGAAAACAGAGGCTCTGAATAAGGCTGTAAAAGCAACGGATAAGGAAGTCCTACAGTCCGGTGCATGCCGCGAGATTGCAAGTGAGCTGCTGGGAAGCAGTAAAGTGGACCTTGCTTCTTTCTCGTTTGATGGAGAAAATGCCGGCAAGATTGTTATGAATTCCAAGTATGATGATTACAATTTCCAGGTTCAGTACAGTCTGGACGGCGGAAACACATGGGAAACGACGCTGGATCATCAGATCAGTCTTACAGAAAAGGAGATCAGCAGTATCTCTGCAGAGCATGATATACAAGTAAAGATATCCGGTTCCAGTCAGGTGTTTATCATAGACATTCTGGAGGGAGAAGGAATCGAGTCTAAAACATTAGCTGCAAATGATGACGAGAATACATTTATTGGAAAGGTTCAGAATCTGGAATGCAGTACAGATGGCGGAAAGACCTGGACAGATTATACGGCGGACCTCAGATTTGAAGGAAAGGTAAAGGTGACAGCTCGTTATAAAGCACATGGAACTTACCTGCAGGGAGAATCGACAGTATTTGATTTTACAGAAGCAGCAGAGACAGAAACGAAACGGTATATCTATGTAGAGAATATCAGCTTTGTGTCGGCAGGAACCGCACAGAGAGGATATGAGTCTGAACATATGATAGACGCCAGCCCATATACGACATGGCATACGAAATGGGGAGAAGTGGCACAGGATAAGACCTATGTTGTCAGCCTGGATAAAGTACGGTATCTGTCACAGGTGACGTATGATCCGGCAGGACTGAACGGAAGAATTAAAAAAGCGAAGATCTACGTGAGTATGGATGGCAAGGACTGGACACTGGCCGGAGAGCAGGCGAACCTTGCAAACAATGAACAGAGAAAGACGATTGCATTAAAAGAGTCGATGCCTGCAAGATATGTTAAGGTAGAAGCTGTAGAAACCTATGGCAATCACGAAGGTAATAACAAGTACGTCAGCGGTACAAGATTTAATTATTATGAAGACAGTACGAAGGTCTTTAAGGAACCGGAGGTAGAATATTCCGTAACATCTTGGACCAATCAGGATGTTACTGCGACCTTGAAGGTTCCGGCGGGATATACGGTGATCGGAGACGAGAGCCATACATTTACAGAGAATGGCAATTATACATTTACATATAAAGACATTCATGACAAAGAAAAAACCATAACAGCCGAAGTGACCTGGATTGACAGGGAAGCACCGACGGCGACAGTGGAATACGATATTACAGAAACGACACAGTTTGCGGTAAAAGCAGCCTTGAAGGATTTCTCAGAGGAGAATGTAACGATTCTGAATGCAGATGAAGATGGCAGTCACACTTTCCAGGAAAACGGAACCTTCACCTTTGAACTTCGCGATAAAGCGGGCAATATGGGTTATGTGACAGCTGAAGTAACCTGGATTGAGAACGGAGATTCGGGAAAACTGGAAATTGATTCAGAGGTGTACCATGTGGGAGATAATGGTATCATTAAAAATATTAATGCCAATACCTCGCTGGAGGAGTTTTTGAAAAATATCAATACCAATGCCGGAAGCATAAAACTTACCAGAGATGGAAAAGAGACGAAGGTTGTTGCAACCGGAAGCGTATTGACACTGAATGATAATGTAAATTATACTCTGGTGGTAAAAGGAGATCTGACCGGCGACGGAGCTACAACAGACGCAGATCTGGCTATGCTGAACAAACATCTGATAGACCGCCTGGTGATCAAAGACAGGATAACTCTGCTGGCGGCAGATATGAATCAGGACGATACGATTGACATTGTGGATTTGTCTGTTCTGAACAAGACGATCCTGAAAAAATAAGAGTGCATAAAGGTCAGGTAAGGAAAAATATGAAAAAAAGAGTATATGTGATGGCTGTTATGATTGCTGTATTGATGTCGTTCAGTAACCTTACAGTGAATGCGCAGGAGAAAGTGAAACTGAATGCAGCCAGTAAAGAGAAGACGTTAGAGGTGACACTTGAGTTGCCGGTCACAGAGAAGGGAATCGATGCAATGGCGGGAACCCTGGATTATGATCATGCAAAGTTGGAACTGACAGAAATGAAAGCAGGAGATTCCAGATTGCAGGAACCGGTGTATAACAGTGATAATGGTAAATTTACAACGGTGATTAAGTCAGAAACAATAAAAGAATCTGTTAATGCAGTACAGTTTGTATTTAAAAAGAAAGCTGATGCAGCAGGGGAGACGATTGTAAGAGTGAGCGAACTTACAGCGGCTACGGCAGAAGATACAAAGCAGATGCTGGATGCTGCCAGTGTGACGATAACGTTGGGAGATACAACGAAACCATCAGAAGATAAGAATGATTCAAAGAATGATTCGCCAACAACAGATAAGAGTGATTCTCCGGCAACCGGGGAAAATAATTCATCAAATAGTGGAACAACAGACGAAGAAAGGAATAGGAAAACAGATACAGCAGAGAGGAAAAATGGTGTGAAAACCGGAGATGTTGCTGATATGTCGGTGTGGATAGCCGGGATAGCAGTGAGTGCCGGAGTGCTGATAGCTCTGAGGATACGAAAACGAAAAATAAAATAATACACAGAAAACCGGGAGGCTGTTCTGCAGGATGCAGACAGCCTCCTGCTTTGCGCAATCCTGATTAAAAATGCGGTAAGAATCCTGCAATGCAGGATTCCTAAGATGAGAAGCAGGTGATATCAAAATTAGACATGACAAAAAGACTTCCCAGATGGACTGCGAAGAAAATGCTATAAATACCAAAAGGTCAGGCAATCAAAGATTTTAAACTTCGTATATATTGATGCTGGTGGATTTTATCAGCAACAAGTACGGGAACAAGCTGTGTAATTCCGGCAAGAAGTAAATCAGCATGAAGTGTTTTTTCGTTCTGTGTTTGGCGTTTCGCAAACGCCTATGAAAAAATTAAATTAAAAGGAGAAGATTATGAAGAGAAAGATTATTTTGACAGTTATTGCGGCAATGATGATTACTATGACAGGATGTGGGAAAAAACCATCAGAATCACAAGCTGAACCTACAACGAAATCTACGCAGTAAACAGGTGTGACAGAAGAAAAAGAACCAGGTGATGTTGCAGAATCTAAAGCACAAACAAAGACTACAAGTGGAGATACTACAGGTGTATATCCGAATGCAACAGGTATTACAGAAATAGCAATGGGAGTTACAGAGGATATTTGTACTTTTAAAGTACCATTAAATTATGTACTCTTAGGTTCGTATTATGATGAAAACAATGAAGAGCAAAGCATTCAGGGATTGGATTCAACTATGACTACCATGGAGGAAGCAATGTCAGAAGGAGGATTTTCTACAGGAAAACATTTGGCATGTTTCTCAATGGCATCACTTGAAGCAGATGGTACGGGAATTAACGTAGATACCTATGTGCCTGATGAGATAACTTGGGATGAGTTTAAATCATATTATCCAGAGGCAAAATCAATAGGAAATGCATCTGTTCCGGCACTTTTATATCATGTAGAGGCATTTAATGGTCAGGCTGTTGCTGTAGCTCTTAAATTATCAGATAATATTACGATGCAAATAGTATATGAAGGTTCTCTGGAAAGCAAAATTGGAGAGGACGAGTTAGGACAGAGATTGTATAATTTGGTAACTGTAAAATAATATACGAAAAACAAGTATGTTTTAGAGAAAAGAGGACGTAATTCCGTTTATGAAGGTAAAATCACAATGAAGGAAGCACAGAGCCTTATTGACAGCTATTCTAGAAAACATGATGACGTTTGGAAAAGCGGGCATCATCAAGGTTCTGCTTGCATTAGATATTTTGATAGTATTAGCTGCCCTGCTGTTGGAGAGGAAGCAATATAGCAAAAAAACATTTCGCTTGTATCTGATATATGCTTGTATCCTGACAGCTACAGCGTTCCTTGATTATGTTATTGATACCTGGTATCTGCAGAATCTGGCGATTTTCTTTTCATCCATGATTATTTCTGTAAATCATATGATACAGGTTTCGGATCAGTGGCTGGATGCAAAAAGAGAATTGTTGATTTTCGAATACAGAGCGAGCCACGATATCATGACGGGGTTATGGAATAAAACCAGTGGTGTGGATCAGGTTAGAAACTGTTTAGAAAATATGTCAGAAAGTGATATGGCAGTATTGGGATTTATGGATATCGATAATTTCAAGTCTGTCAATGACACATATGGACATGAAACCGGTGTTTTCTGGATTCGCGAAGTAGCCACAGCACTTCAGGAAATGTGTGGTCCGTCAGACATTGCATGCAGATATGGCGGTGATGAGTATATTCTTTTCCTGCAGAATATCGGAGATAGGGAAGAATTAACGGCACGCATTGAAGGCTTCAGAAAAAAGATTCATGATAAAGCAGAAGAAAAGGGACAGGATGTGCATTGCAGCATCGGACTTTATCGTGTGAAGGGAGCAGGGAGAAAATTAGCTGAATGCATCATGATATCTGATGGTTTGCTTTATCAGGCAAAGAAGAATGGAAAAGATACTTACGTAATAGAGTAAATAAAAGGGGAAGAAAGTGATGTATGATAACGTAGTAGTTGTGGGAATTTGCAGCAGAACGTTTTTCTATGAGAAAGCGGGTGTAAGGATCCTGAGAATGATTTCGGATATGCTCAAAGCTTCCACTGTCTACAATACGTCCGCTGTTCATTACGAGGATACGGTCTGCCACTTTAGAAATTGCGCCTAAGTCATGGGTGATGAAAATCAGCTGATAACCAGCTAATACTTCAAAGAGAAGGTGTTTTTCTTGTAAGAGAGGACACCTTCTTTTTGTAATTTGCTTAATTCATTAGATAGAGCACTTCGATCTGCATTCAGATAATCTGCCAGCCCTTGCCTATCGTAAGGGATTGTAAATGTGTTAGAGCCGGCATGCATAGATTCGCCAGACAAGTAATTAAGTATCTTGTCACGTAAAGTTTTCTTAGAAATATAATCTATTTTGTTCATCAATCTTACATTTTTTCTTGCTATTATCTCTAACAGGTTACGAATCAATCTTGTATGGAAACTGCAAGATGAAGAACAGGTTGTAATAATATGATTTATATTGAAAAGCATGACGGTGAGATTTTCATTGGCAATGACACTGATTTGAGCAGGAACACTGCTGATGCAGGCATAGCTTTCGCCATAGAGCATTCCTGATGACAGCTCTGTAATAATATTGCGATTCCCCCAGACATCATCATTTATTATGAGAGCCTGACCAGATAGAATCATGCCGATAGTTTGTACCTTATCGCCACTTCTTAGCAGGTATTCACCTTTTGAATAATTTTTAATGCTGACAGATAGACATTTAAGCATTGGAAGAATTTCTGCTTCTGAAATTCCTTGAAACAAAGGTGTATTCGTTAAAATGTTCATATATTTTTCCATCAGTTCTATAATCCTTCTTTTCATCTTTTCCATAGTATATCACAAAAATTGAAAATAAAACAAAAATGTTGTCTGGACAACGGAATAATTGTTGTGAGTTTGATATAGTACCATTAAACGACAAGAAATAATGAATAAAGCAATAGAAAAGGAGATAGACATGGAAAATAAGATGTTTTGTTATCAATGTGAACAGACCGCAGGATGTACAGGATGTACCGGAAATGCAGGAGTATGCGGAAAGTCCGCCAATACTGCAAGATTACAGGATGAGCTTACAGGAGCAATAATCGGACTTGCTCGTGCAGCCGAGGGCAATGAGCACCTTGTAAACGAAGAGATGAATCAATTAGTTCTTGAGGGATTGTTTACAACCGTTACAAATGTAAACTTTAATGATGAGACATTAAAAATTTTAATTTATAAGATAGAAAATGCAAAAAAGAAATTAGTACCAAATTGCTTTACATGTTCCGGCTCATGTGGAAAAAACGATAATTTTGATATGAATACTCTCTGGACTACTGATGAAGATGTTCGTTCCTTAAAATCCTTAATACTTTTTGGGATTCGTGGAATGGCTGCATATGCATATCATGCAAGTGTGCTTGGATATACCGATGAAACAATCAGCAAATTCTTCTATAAGGCACTTTTTGCAGTCGGAATGAAGGATTGGGGAATGGATGAACTACTTCCTATTGTATTAGAGGTTGGAGAAGTGAATTTAAGATGTATGGAGCTTTTAGATCAGGCAAATACTACAACTTATGGAACTCCTGTACCAACAACAGTACCTCTTACAATTGAAAAAGGACCATTTATTATTATTACCGGTCATGATTTAAAAGATTTACAACTTTTATTAGAGCAGACAAAAGATAAAGGAATCAATATTTATACACATGGTGAAATGCTCCCAGCGCATGCATATCCAGAATTTAAGAAGTACTCTCATTTAAAGGGAAACTTTGGTACAGCATGGCAGAATCAGCAGAAAGAGTTTGATCATATTCCTGGAGCAATTCTTTACACGACGAACTGTCTTATGCCTGTAAAAGCAAGCTACGCAGACAGAGTATTTACAACAGAAGTTGTATCTTATCCGGAAATGGTACACATAGGAGAAGAAAAGGATTTTACACCGGTGATTGAAAAGGCACTCGCCTTAGGTGGATATACCAAAGACCAGCATATGACTGGAATTAATGGAGGAATGCAGGTGACAACTGGTTTCTCACATGGAACTGTATTATCTGTAGCAGATCAGGTGATTGAAGCAGTAAAGAATGGAGATATTAAACATTTCTTCCTGGTTGGTGGATGTGATGGAGCCAGAGTAGGAAGAAACTACTACACAGAGTTTGTGAAACAGTCTCCTGCAGACAGCATTATTTTGACGCTTGCATGTGGAAAATATAGGTTCAACGATTTAGATTTAGGAACAATCGGAGGACTTCCGAGAATCATGGATATGGGACAGTGTAATGATGCTTATGGTGCAATCAAGGTCGCAATCGCTTTAGCAGAAGCATTTGAATGTGATGTAAATGAACTCCCGCTATCGATGGTACTTTCATGGTACGAGCAGAAGGCCGTATGTATTTTACTTACACTTCTCTATCTCGGAATCAAGAACATTCACCTCGGGCCAACATTACCAGCATTTATTTCGTCAAATGTGCTAAATTTCCTGGTAGAGAATTATGGGATTTCTCCAATTAGTACACCAGAAGAGGATCTAAAAAAGTTATTAAATAAATAATCAGGCGGGAACGGGAAGAGACAGATTTACAATTGTGAGATAGATTTTTCTTAAAACAAAATAGGGGAAAGGCGGTAAAATATTATGAGTAAAAAAATTGATTTAAACTGGTCGGTGTATGATATTACGAAAACTTATCCAGAAGTGATTGATATTATGGCAAATCTTGGGTTTGATGAAATTAAGAAGCCGGCTATGCTAAACTCCGTTGGACGAATTATGACAATTCCTAAGGGTGCAAAGGCAAAAGGAATTTCGATTCCGGTTGTTATAGCAGAACTGATAAAAAATGGTTTTGAAATTACTGGTAATATGCCAGATATTTCTTCTATGGGGAGCAAACAATTTCAAGCCAAAGAGACTGGCAATACAGTATTACTGAAGGATTATTTAAAGAGACTTGGAAATGGAGAAGATTTAGAAAGTGTTAAAAAAGATTTTGTCCAGAATTTTTCTGATGTAGATGCTTCTGAAATTATGAAGGCAGAGCAGGAACTTATAAAAGAGGGAACACCTATTACAGAGGTGCAGAAACTGTGTGATGTGCATAGTGCATTGTTTCATGGCTTAACCAAAGAAGAAAAAATAGCAAATGCTGAAAAGGCAGTCGAAGAATCTTTAAAAAAGGAAGAAACATCCGAAATGACAACTATGACGGATGCATATGTCAGAAAACATGAGCTTGCAAAAGCACTCAGAGAAACAAAGGGCCATCCTCTTTATTCTTTTACAGAAGCAAATGAGAAGTTTAGCAAAGAAATAGCAGATATTAGAGGTGCACTGGAAAAGGGCGAAGATGTAAGCAAAAAAATATCAGATTTTAGACAAATAGCAATACACTATGCACAAAAGGGTGATTTGATTTATCCACTCCTTAAAGTTCGCTATGAAATATCAGGACCATCGTATGTTATGTGGACTGTTGATGATGAAATCAGAGATGAATTAGCAGCAATAGATAAGGAATGCAATCATGACGAAGAATGGATTAAAAGAGTACAGGCTGTTTTAACAAGATCAGATGAAATGATTTATAAAGAGACTAATATACTGTTCCCTATCTGCGCAATGAATTTTACAGCCGAAGAATGGTATGAAATCTATGAAGATGCCAAAGACTATGCATTAGTGTATGGCATTGATAATAGATGGGAAGAAGCAGAAAAATATGTGCAGGATAAAAAGAATCGTCATGAGGCGGCTATTTATGAAGGTGAAATAGTAATGGGCGGTGGACATATGAGTGCAGCACAGTTGGAAGCTATGCTTAATACGTTGCCAATAGAGATTACATTTATCGATGATAATAATATAAATCGTTTCTTTAATGAAGGAGCGAAAGTGTTCAAACGCCCTGGCATGGCAATTGACAGAGAAGTATTCTCTTGTCATCCGCCTAAGATAGAACCAATGGTTCGCTCCATTATAGAAAGTTTTAAAAATCATACTCGTGATAGCGTTCCGGTTTGGATGGAAAAGCAGGGAAAACCATTTTTAGTTACTTATTATGCAGTGAGAGACAAAAAAGATAATTATCTTGGAACTGTAGAAGTGGTACAGGATATGCAGTTTGCAAAAGAGCACTTTACAAGTTAAAACGCATAAAACCATAGATTGTAATCGAATAAAAAGGGAAATATTCTATGAGGTGTCGGATAAAACTGACACCTCAATGAGATGAATAAAAAGAATAAAGTAGAAAAAAGCGGTAGAAAGAACAGTATGTTCTGGAAGAGGTGATCGAGAGGGCGATACTGATCCTGATACTTGTACTGGTGGTCATACGATTAAAGGTTACTGGTAATTGCAGAATTTCTGTGATACACTGTTATAGAACTTTGTGAAAGAAGGAGGAATCAGTATGGCTACTTTAAAAGATATAGCATCAAAGGCTGGGGTTTCACAAAGTACGGTTTCAAGGATATTGAATAATGATCAGACGTTAAATGTAACAGATCAGACAAGACAAAAAGTTCTTGAAGTTGCGCAGGAATTAAATTACCGTTCTTTGTCGCAAAGATATAACCGGGGAAATTCCCAGTCGGAAGAAGAGAAGAACATCTGTATCGGAGTTGCGCAAATGCTTCAGATGGAGGAACTTCAGGACGATATTTATTATCTTCTTATGAAAAATATGTTAGATAGTGAATGTTTTGAAAAAGGGTGGACAACTGTTCCGTTGTATCGAGATGAAACTGGTCGTTTCGGAACGGGACGAGAGATAGAGCTTGACGGAATCGTTGCAATTGGAAGATTTACGAAAGAAGAGGTGAAAGATTTTCACCAGTATACAGATCACATTGTATTTATAGATTCGTCACCGGATGAGATGAAGTATTACAGTATTTTACCGAATTATCATATGGCGGTAAGAAATGCGCTGAATTATTTTGAAGAGATGGGATATGAAAAGATTGCCTACGTTGGTGCGGTGAATACATATGATTATAAGAAAGAACTGACAATGGATGCAAGATATTATTACTACCGGAACTCAGAGACGATGCGAGATACATTTGATGAGGAATGGGTGATCGATTCGGAGATGAATCCACGCAGTGCATATGCGTCGATGATCGCATATTTAGATGCACACAAGAATCCTCCGGAGGCGATGCTCATTAGCAGTGACGTACTTGTACCGGGAGTGATTAAGGCTTTGACGGAACGTGGATTTTCTGTTCCGAAAGATACGAATATGATCGTATTTAATAATACATCAATATCAGGAAATTGTAACCCGCCGTTGGATGCGATTGAGACTTATATCCAGGAAACAATCCGAGCAGCAATGCTATGTATCGAGCAGCTGCGGATGGGAGAAATCATTCCAAAGAAAGTGATTATTCCATGTAGTTTAGTAAAACGTGGAAGTGTGGAAAAGAAAAAATAGACAAAAAATGCGTGTCCCCAATAGGTTGATACGCATTTTTTTTGTGCACTTTTTCAGCAAGTAAAAGGGAAAGTAAAAACTTTACTAAAAACAGTAAAAAATAGTAAAAGTTTTATTGACTATTAGTAAAACTTTTGGTAAAATCGTTGATAAAGAGAGAACCGAGGAGGTAAGGAAGTTTGTTGTTAGGTGTTGATTATTACCCGGAACAGTGGAATATCGATCTGATGGAACAGGATATGGATACGATCGTGGAGATGGGATGTAATGTAATTCGTATTGCGGAATTTTCCTGGCATATGATGGAGAAGAGGGAAGGGCAGTTTGATTTTTCTTTTTTTGATCATGTGATCGAAGAAGCGAAGAAGAGAAATCTGAAAGTGATCATGGGAACTCCTACCGCTACGATTCCGGCATGGCTTGCAAAGAAATATCCAGACATTCTTTCGGAATTTGAAGGAGGAAAAAAACGTTCCTTTGGAGGAAGACATGTGTATTGCTTTAACAGTGCCACAATGTATGCGTATTCGGAAAAAATTGTTCGTGCTTTAGTTGAACATTATAAAAATGAAGAAGCAATCGTAGCATGGCAGATCGACAATGAGATCGGACATGAAGGAAGCGATATTTGTTATTGTGAAAACTGTCAGAAAAAATTTCAGCAATATTTGAGCGAAACGTTCCAAGGACAGATCGATCGGTTAAATGATACATACGGGACGACGTTCTGGTCTCAGGAATACAATTCTTTCGATGAGATTCCAATTCCGACAGAGACAATTACAACACATAATCCGGCACTTCGTCAGGACTGGGAGCGTTTCCGAAGTAAAGTGATTGTTGATTTTATTGATTTTCAGGCGAAGCTGATCAAATCAATCGCGCCGAAAGCAGTTGTTATGCACGATTTCCCAGGCGGTGGACTTGGAAAACATGTAGATTATTCGAAAGTGGCTGCGACCCTGGATCAGGTCGCGTATAACAACTACCCGGTATGGGGCGGTCAGAAGGAACCAATCGCACCCCACGAAATTGCCTTCGGTCTGGATTATATACGAGGCTTAAAAGGGGAGAACTTCTGGATCACGGAAGCCATCATGGGAGCGCAAGGACATGATGTAACGGGATTCCTGCCAAGACCGAATCAGGCAAAAATGTGGTCCTACCAGGGAATGGCACATGGCTGTGATTCTATGATGTATTTCCGTTATCGTGGAGCAACAAAAGGAGCGGAACAGTTCTGCTATGGAATTTTAGATGCAGACAATGTAAAGAGAAGAAAATTTTATGAAGTGCAAAGTTTTTTTCGGGATATAAAAAATTATGACGCGGCATTAAAAACACCGATTCGAAATCAGGTGGCAATTGTTTATGATTACGATTCGCTTGCTTCTTTCCGTATCCAGAAACAGAGTATTTTGCTTGATCCGGCAGCAGAAATGCAGAAATTTTACAAGCCATTTTTCGATGTGAACGTAGGAGTGGATGTCATTCCGGAAGACCGCGATTTTTCGAAGTATCAGGTGCTCATCCTTCCACAGATGATTATTCACAAACCGGAAATGGAAGCGAAAGTAAAAGCATTTGCCGAACAAGGCGGAACGGTTGTACTAACTTACCGTTGTTCGGTGAAAGATGCGAACAACAATGTACCGTTTGGAAAGACGGCACCGGTTGGATACAATGAGTTTGCCGGACATTGCGTAGTAGAAACAGAGAGCCTTCAGACGCTGGATGCATTTCCGGTTGTGGGGACAGGCGCATTTGCAAAATATAACGGCATGGGCGGTATTTTCAGAGACATGATCGAAGTAAAAGATGCAGAAATCCTCTTCCGGTATGGAGATACATTTTACGATTCATTTGCGGCAGTGACAAGAAAACCGGCCGGTAAAGGAATGGTTTATTATATTGGATGTGGACTGGAAGAATCCATTACAAAAGCACTCATGGAGACGATCATGAAAGAGAAAGAGATTCCGATGTATCCATCTCAAAATGGTGTGGAAATTGTTACAAGAGGAGAAAAGGAACAACAGATCAAAATGTATATAAATCACAATGGGACAGAGGCAGAAGAAGACGGTGTAAAACTGGCACCGTTCGAATGTGTGATTAAATCGATAAATTAACAGGTAAAAATGGAGGTAGAACAGTGGGTATTGTAGTGAACGATTCACAAAATCTTTTTATGCTCCAGACGCGCTCTAACAGTTACGCGTTCGGAATTGACAATCAGGGATTAGTGAGACATTTGTACTGGGGAAGCAGGATCAATGCGATGGAAGATTTCGAAATGCCGGAGCTTGCAGAAGTATCTACGAACGATCCGGTATATGAGATCACAAAAGAAGAATTTCCTGTATACGGAGGTCTTCGATACAAAGAACACTGTCTGAAGGTTACATTTGCAGACGGGACGAGAGATGTGGCTTACGAGTACGTAAATTATGAGATCCAGAAAAACGAACAGTGTGAGGAACTGGTGATCATTTTAAAAGACAAACATTATGCCCTTGTAATGGAACTGCATTATAAAATCTACGAAGCGTATGACTTGATGGAACGTTTCGTTGTGCTGAAAAATGAGTCGACAGAAGTTATGCAGATAGAAAAGCTGCACAGTGGGCAATTTCATGTTCCATATGAAGGATTGAATTTTAGAAATGTACACGGCCATTGGGGCGCAGAACAGCAGAAATTCGTGCAGAAAGTCGATTATGGAAAAATCATTTTCGAAAATAGAAGAGGAATTTCCAGCCACAATCACAATCCTTATTTCATTTTGGATCAGGATGCCACAGAGACAACCGGAAATGTGTACTTTGGCGCACTTCGTATGACTGGAAATTTCAGCGGGGCGGTAGAGCAGACACAGTACGGAGAGACACTTGTGCAGATGGGAATTAACACACATGATTTCACATGGGATCTTAAGCCGGGAGAAAGCTTTGCCTCACCGGAAATTCTCTGTGGGTATTCAGCAGATGGATTTCAGACAATGTCCCACAACCTGCATCAGTTTGCAAATGATTTTCTACTTCGGGAAGGACTTCGTCCGGTACTTTATAATTCCTGGGAAGCAACCGGTTTTGATGTAACGGTTCAGGAGCAGAAAAAGCTTGCAGCTAAGGCAAAAGAGTTGGGTGCGGAGTTGTTCGTAGTAGATGATGGATGGTTTGGCCAGCGTCACGGAATTGATAACGGCCTTGGCGACTGGTATGTAAATAAAGAGAAGTTCCCGAATGGAATCGATGAGCTGATCGACGAAGTGAAAGCGCAGGGACTTCTGTTTGGAATCTGGGTAGAGCCGGAAATGGTAAATCCAAAGGCAGAGCTTTATGCGAAGCATCCGGATTGGATCTATCACTTTGATACAAGAGAGAGCGACACATCGAGAGAACAGTATGTGCTGGATCTTACAAAAAATGAAGTAAAAGCGTTTGTACTGGAAATGCTGGATAATCTTCTCTCTAACCACGAAATCGACTACATCAAATGGGATGCAAACAGACCAATCTCTCAGACAAATTTAAAGAAAGATCTCTGGTATAAGCACATCCAGGCACTCTACGATATTGTGAAGGAAACGAAGAAAAAGCATCCGGCTGTATTGTTCGAAGCATGCGCATCTGGTGGTGGACGTATTGATTACGGCATTCTCGGAATTTTTGATGATTTCTGGACGAGCGATAATACAGACGCATATGACCGTCTGTTTATCCAGGATGCATATTCTTACATTTATCCGATCAAGGCAATGCGTGCCTGGGTGACCGATTGTCCGAACTTCCTGTCCAACCGTGTGATTCCAATGAAATTCCGCTATCACAGTGCAATGATGGGAACACTTGGAATTGGATGTAATATTTTGAAATTTACAGAAGAAGACATTGCTCTTTCTCAGGAAATGATCGCACAGTACAAGGAAATCCGTCCGATCATTCAGGAAGGTACGTTCTATCGTCTGAATCATACGTCGGCAAATGATTATTTCCTATATGAATATATGAAAGGAAATGAGGGCGTACTGTTCGCATTTCTCCCACAAAGCAAGCTAGGACATCGTGGAGTGACAGTGAAACTTCGTGGACTGGAAGAAAATGCGTTCTACGAACTTCTTATGGAAGATGGCAAACTCACAAAGAGTGGAAGTTATCTTATGAAACATGGATTTGACATGCGGTTGACGGGTGACTACGCAAGCATGTTGATTCGTATAAACAAATTATAAAAAAGCAAAGGAGAACATCAAATGAAACTTTCAAACTTTTCTAAATTATCATTTGGTATTGGAGCACTGGGAAAAGATTTATGCTATGCCATTATTTCGTATTTCTTAATGATTTATTTTACAGATACGATCGGATTGACACCGCTTTTTGTCGGTAACCTGTTTCTAGTTGCCAGAGTGTGGGATGCATTCAACGATCCAATGATGGGATTTGTTGTTGATAACACAAGAACAAAATGGGGAAAATTCAGACCTTGGATTTTGATTGGTACGGTGTTAAATGCAATCGTTTTAGTATTTATGTTTACAAAACCTTCCGGATTAGAAGGAACTGGCATGTATATATATTTCTCTGTTGTTTATATTTTGTGGGGAATGACTTATACAGTTATGGATATTCCATACTGGTCAATGCTTCCGTCTCTTTCCAGCACGAAAAAAGAAAGAGATTCTATGTCAGTTATCCCGAGAATTTTTGCAAGTACAGCCTGGCTTCTTATGGGTGCGTTTGCTCTGAAACTTGTATCTGTTCTTGGTAAAGGAGACAGCGCTGTTGGATATTCTGCACTTGCGAAAATTATTGCAGTGATTTTTGTAATTACTTCTATTATTACTGTTGTATTTGTAAAAGACCGCAGCTGTCAGGAAGCGGAGTCGGGTAAAGAAGCAAAAAGGCTTACAATCAAAGATGCACTTCATGTTATTGCCGGAAATGATCAGCTGAAAGTATTTATCGGAATTGTGCTTTGCTACAATCTTGTTGTACAGCTTGCCGGTGGTATTGCAATTTATTACTTCAAATATGTAACCGGAAATGAAGGCTTATATCCAATCTTCACAACTGCAGCACAGTTTGCAGAGATTGCAGCTTTGTTCCTTTTCCCAATCCTTTCTAACTATTTTACAAAGAAACAGGTATTTGCAATTGCCAGCTTCAGTCCTGCAATTGGTCTCGCAGGAGTTGTACTTTGTGGATTCTTTGCACCACAGAACATGGTAATTGTAGCAATCAGTGGTATCTTCTATAAATTGGGTTCTGGTCTTACATTAGGAGCAACAACCGTTATGCTTGCTGATGTTATCGATTATGGACAGGTAAAATTAGGAAGTAGAAATGAAAGTATTATCGCTTCATTCCAGACACTGCTTGTTAAGACCGCATCTGCAGTATCTGCCTGGCTGATCGGTGTAGGCCTTACAATTGTCGGCTATGTAGCAAACGCAGAACAGAGCGCGTCTACAATCATGGGAATGCGAGTATTAATGGGTGTTGTACCTTCTGTAATTACAATCCTTGCATTTGTGATCTACGCAAAAGGCTACAAACTGGAAGGCGCATATCTGGAAGAGATCATGGAAAAAATAAAAGGTAACAAAACGGAAGAAACAGAAGAATAGAAAATGAAATGAGATGAAGAGGTAGCGCGCTAAGTATTAAGTGCGCTGCCTTTTTTTGTTAAGACAATAGTATCACTGTATGAGATTGCGCATGGAATTTTTTTTCACTGGTAGTAGTATTTTGCATATCATAAATTTCTAGCAACAACTTCAAAACATTATAATCCAAAAATGAAAGAAAGAGGCAGTGCGTTAAGTAGGTGATATGCCTTTTCTCGGTTCTGTTATTAAAAAGTTCCGAATATGACAAAAAATCGGAGGTGGTGTGATAAAAAAGTGCAAGCCCCCCCCTTTTTTTTATGAGAAAATAAAATCACTTATATATAATGGAAAGGGGTAAGGAAAAAATGAAAAAGAGAAGGCGAATCTTATCGCTTGTCTTTGCAGCCTGTCTTGTGATAACGGGAATTGTTTCGGGCGCAGGTGTGCAGAAGGCCGAAGCAGCTGCAAGAACAGAAGTAATCGATGTTACGGATTACGGAGTATATCCGGACAGTGGGAAGGACAGTGCAATCGGAATACAGAAAGCAATCGCAGCTGCGAAAGATGCAACGAAAGAGGGAAAAGAAGTCAAGATTAATTTCCCGGAAGGACGCTATGATATCTATCCAGATAAAGCAATAGAAAGAGAATTATATGTTTCCAATACTGTAGGTGCCGATCAGAACAATAAAATGAAGAAGATCGGTATTTTTCTGGAAGATATGGATCATGTTACCGTAGATGGAAACAACTCTCTGTTTATGTTCCATGGTAAAATGACAACATTTGCAACAATCGGTTGCGAAGATGTTGAATTTAAAAATTTTGCAGTGGATTTCCAGGTTCCGACAGTTATTGATATGACTGTTGAGAGTGTAGAGGGAAATACAGCAACTATGTATATTCCTGAGTGCTATAATTATGAAGTTGCAGGAACAACGATTAAATGGTACAGCGATGTAAGTCCTTATACAGGTCAACGTTACTGGAGTATCTCCGATCTGTCAGGTTATCATACCCAGCGGGAAGATACCGTACAGGGAATCAAATTCGGTGCAGGAAATGGAAATGCTGCATTAAAAGGTGTAGCTTCTATTGAGGATCTTGGAAATCATCGTGTAAAGATTACATATAATAGTAAAGCCGGTGAAGTTCAGAACGGAATGTGCTTTCAGTCACGTCCGACCGTACGTGATCATGCAGGAACGTTTTTCTGGAAGAGCAAAGATATTAAGATGACTTCTCTTGATATCCAATTCCTTCATGGATTTGGTATGGTAGGTCAGCATTCTGAAAACATTACAATGGAAGATGTTGATTTTGAAGCACCAAAGGAAAGTGGAAGAACAACAGCCGGATATGCTGACTTTGTACAGATGTCCGGATGCAAAGGAGCAATCAATATTAATAACTGTACCTTTGCAGGTCCTCATGACGACCCGATCAATATCCACGGAACATTTAACACAGTTACATCCATCAGTTCTGACAGAAGAACAATCACAGTACAGTACAACCATCATGAAACAGCTGGTTTCCCGAACTTTTTCGAAGGTGACGAAATCGAGTTCATGACAAAGGGAAATATGATCACAGTTGAAAATTCCGTTCGCACAGTAACAAAGGTTGACGGACCGGACGGAATGGGCGGAAACATGGGTGAAGGTTCAGGAAGTCTGACAACCATCAAGCTGACATTGGATAAGGCAATTCCTGCCGACGTTCAGGTAAATCAACATGTGGTAGAAAATATCACTTATACACCTGCTGTCAACATCAGCAATTGTGAATTTAAGGAAGTTCCGACAAGAGGAATCCTTGTAACTACAAGAAAACCAATTGTCATTGAAAATAATACATTTGACGGAATGAGTATGGCAGGCATCTATATTTCTGATGATGCTCAGGGCTGGTATGAGTCAGGTCCGGTCAGAGATGTGACCATCCGTAATAATACATTTACAAGAGGAAATGCACAGGCAATTTTCATTGAGCCTACCAATCCGACTGTATCTACGGAAAAGACCGTACATTCTAATATTAAGATCAAGGGCAATACGTTTTTTACGTACAATAAGAGAGTTCTTGATGCAAAGAGTGTAGATAACCTTACCTTTAAAAATAATAAAATTTACAGACAGGATCCGATCAACGGAGATGGATCTCTGAGTCTGGCAGTAAAAGACGGAAGTTCTACAGAACTGAATGTAGCCGACAGTGCAGAACTGACCGTAAGCGGAAGTGGGAATACCTTATCAGGAAAGCTGTATAACTTTAATGGTTGTAAGAATGTAGTGATCGAAGGAAATGAGTATGACGGCGGAATGAATGCCGGAAGTTCAATCAGCAATATGAGTGCTTCTGATATTACAGTCACCAATGATGCAATGAAGGTGAATGCAGATTCTACCACAGCAGCGAACGGAACGATGTACTACGAATCTGACAATGAAAAAGTAGTAAAAGTTTCCAGTACAGGTGTCGTAACTGCAGTAGGAGCAGGAACAGCCAATGTAACAGGATATATGATTGTTGGAGGACGTAAGTTCCCGACCAATACAGTTACATTCACAGTCAACGCAGGTGAACTTGGTAATCTGCCGGAAGGAATAGAGCTGACAGCAGCTGATACCAAAGAAAATATTAACGTAAATGATACGATCCAGTATACTGCAAATCTGAAATGGAACGCTGAAGAGAACGGTGCAGACAAGAACAGCGCAGTGACATGGAAGGTCTATGATGCCAAGACCGGAACTGAGACTGATAAAGCAACAATCACTGAACAAGGACTTCTGACAGCAGTAAAACCGGGAAGTGTTGTAGTGACAGCATCTACAGCCAACGGTTATGAAGCATCAAAACTGGTATCCATCTGGCAGAACGGAAAGACAATCGCATCAGATATTACAGTAGATTATCCGACAGCATCTGACAAATATCGTGTAAGCTCAACCGTGGAAGGCGGACTGGAACAGGATTTCACCGGTCAGGGGCTTTTCAATCAGCAGACACCGAGCAATGTCCTTGTAAAACCATTGCCGGAAGGAACAGACAGAACAAATCTGACACTTGTATTCAAACTGACAGGTGCAACTCCTGCAAATACATGGGCAGATGCAGGAATCTATCTCTATGATGATGCGGACAATTATGTAGCACTGGAAAAGAAGCATCGTGATGGCTCTACCAGTGCAGTAGCACTTGTAAAAGAGCAGAACAGAAGTGCAGTAGAGGAACCATATAATAACTGGGCAAATGTAAGCACAAATCCAATCTGGCTGAAATTGGTAAAAAATAATGCCACAGTGACAGCTTACTACAGTGCAGATAAGAACAACTGGACCACCATCGGTTCGAGAACAGACTGCGGTTTCCTGAGCGGTAATTTTAAGCTGGCAATCGCAAGCCAGGGAACTAATACAGGATCCATCACTTATTCTGATGTTACAGTGAATAATAAAGAAGTAAAATTAGTTGAAGAGGCAGTGAAACCGACCGCCTCCAATGTTAAGGTAACATATGACGAAGCTGCTGACAGCCTGACAGCGGCAGGAGATACTACAGGACAGTCCGTAATTGTAAAATGGGCAGTTGCTGATAAAGAAAATGGAAACTATTCCATTATCAGCGGAGTAGAGGGAACTTCTCTGACAGCTTCTAAAGCATTGAAAGGCAAATATGTGAAAGCTGCTTATGTACCGCTGATCGGAACAGGTGCAGCAGGAGACATTGTATGGTCTGATGCAGTAAAAGTAACCGGAAATGGCACAGATTCAGGTGCATCAGCAGTCAAATCTGCAAATGCAGATCTGGCGACAGCTGACATTAAAACTAGTGAAAGTACAGACATGTTCCAGTTTGTAAAAGGAACAACTTTCTATCAGACAACAGCAGAAAGTGACGTTCAGGAAATCAAGTATTCCTTTGCAGCAGAGGATACAAAGGCAACAGTAAAAGTGCTGGTGAATGGAAAAGAAACAGCTGAACTGAGCGGAAACGCAGTTCTCACAAGCGGAAGAAATCTGATCGAGGTAAATGTTACAGCAGAAGATGGCGTGACAATGAAAAAATATCGTTTCACAATCAGCCGTCAGGGAGATAACAATGCATTGTTGGAAAGCCTGCAGGTAAATGGACAAGAAGTTGTGCTGGAAGAGGGAGTTTATGAATATAGTCTTCCAATTGCAACAGGAACAACAACAGCGCAGGTTGCAGCGACAGCACAGAGTACAAGAGCAACTGTTTCCATCGTGAACGGAAAAGAGGTTACATCCGCAGCACAGACTGTTCAGGGAGACGTGACAGTTGCACCGGGAATCAATGAGATTACGATCCGTGTGACACCTGAGACAAGTGCAGAGCCGGTCTACTATAAACTGAAACTGAAAGTGCCGAATGCTGCAAATGCACGTTTGGAAGCATTAAGCCTTGGAGGAAATATATCTCTGAAAGAAAACTTTGATGCAGATACATTAAAATATACAGCATCTGCAACAGAATCCGCTGTGACAATCAATGCAACAGCAGAAGAGGCGGATGCAACCGTAGAAGTTATCTGGAAAGATAAAGTGATTCAGACAGGAACAGGAAGTGCTTCGGCAGAACTGGGACTGACAGAAGGTGACAACAATGTGAAAGTGAAAGTAACTTCTGCGGATAAGTCCACAGAAAAGACTTATAAAGTAACAGTTCATGCATCAGGAGATACATGGTTATCTGATCTTGACTGGACATCACAGACATCTGGAGATTCAGGTAATCCGACAAGAAAAGATAAGAGCTGTGGAAACAACACACTGACCTTATGGGACGGTTCAAAGGAAGAAACCTTTGATAAAGGAATCGGAAGCCATGCAGATTCTACAATCATTTACGATCTGACTGGCAAAGGATATACAAGTTTTTCATCTTATTACGGTGTAGACCGTGAGACAAAGATAAATCCTTCTCAGGCAAGTATCACATTTAAGGTATATGTGGATGGAAATCTGAAGTTCACAAGTGATGTAATGGGAACTAACACAGCAAAAGGATTTACAGGTGATATTGATTTAACCGGTGCAACAGAACTGAAATTGATTATGGACAAAGGTGCAAATAACTGGAGCGATCATGGTGACTGGGCAAATGCGAAACTGACAAAACCGTTTACAGCACCGCAGCCAGTAGTTGTGACCGTTCAGGTAAATGACCCGGCAATGGGAAGTGCAGCAACCGATAAGGGTGAGTATCAGAAGTATGATACCGCTACAGTAACTGCAACAGCAAAAGAAGGATATCATTTCGTAAACTGGACAAACGCAGAGGGAACAGAAGTCAGTGATGCAAATCCACATCTATTTGATGTGACAGAAGATGTGACACTGACAGCAAACTTCGCAGCAAATCCTGTAGTAAAGAAACAGTATACAGTAACAGCAACAGCAAGTGCTGAAGCAATGGGAACAGTCAGCATGGATCATGAGGACGGAATCTACGAAGATGGAGAAAAGGCAACAGTAACAGCAACAGCAAAAGAAGGACATCATTTCGTAGGATGGAAGCTGAAAGATTCAGAAGACATTTTAAGTACAGACGCGAAGTATACATTTAAGATTGAAAAGGATGTAGACCTAATCGGAGAATTTGAGAAGGATGCAGAGCCTGAGCAGGTGATAACTGCAGAAGAAATCATGCGTCGTATTATTGCAGATAAATCTTTTGCAACTTCTATTAAGAAAGATACGAAGAAACTAGCATTACCGGAAGTACCAGAAAACGCACAGATTGAGATTTGTAGTGTGAATCCAGAAGGAATTATCGCGCTGAATGGCGAGGTGAATACACCGCAAGAGGATACAGAAGTCATCGTAACAGTAAAGGTAACTGGAACAGATGGAAGTGTTGCCACTAAAGAGTTTAAGGTTATGGTAGAAGGAAATGGTGAGACTGAGAAACCAAATCCGGAGAAACCAGATAATGGAAATAATAACAGCAATAACAATGGAAATGCTGGAAATAATGGCAATAGTGGTAATAACAGCGCTAATGGAAATGTGAATCAGAGTGGAGCAAAGGACAATAATGCTAATAGCTCAACTCCGAATGGTGGTGCAGGACAGAACACGGTAAAGGCAATTAAGACTGGAGATACAGCGAATTTCGCATTGTATGGAATTGTAATGGTAGCCGCTGGAGCAGTGATCACAACACTTGTATATCGCAGAAAAAGAAGTTAATCTAGATGAACAGAAACAGACAGTTATGAATTACGGAGCTGTGAAAAGTAAAAAATTATAGAAGACTGCCGGGATATTCTGAAGAGTATCCCGGCAGTCTTCTATAAGAAACCACTTCTTGGCTGTAATGGTTTATATTCCTTGAATGCACGTTACAACCTCAGAACATTATAATCCAAAAACGAAAGAAAGGGGTAGCGCGCTAAGTGAGTGATAAGCCCTTTCCAGGTTCTGTTATTGAGAGTTCCGAATATGACAAAGAATCAGGAGGGATGAAACAAAAAATACGAGTTGCATTCTTATTTTTATGAGATACTAAAATTAACTATATATAATGATTTCTCGCTCGGTAAAAGATAAATCCAGATTCCAAAACCGTTCAATGATATCCCAGGTGGAACGAGCAAGAGTATTTGGATAAGGATAATATTTACGAAGATTCCGAGAGATTAATAAGGAAAAGGAGGAAGAGAGTAGGCTATAAAAAGTCTAAAAAGAAAAAAGTATGAAAAAGTATAATTTAAAAAGAAAAGGTATGGCAGCAGCTGCACTGACACTTGCCTTTGGAATGTTTACTCCAAGTGTTTCATTTGCGGCAGGAACTCCGGTCAATGTGCTTTCTGAAACAGAAAGCCAGATGAGTTCTGATAAAGAAGTTGTTTATGTAAACAATTATTCGGCAGCAAAACGAGATGTCAATTTTAATGACAACTGGAAGTTCTATTTGGGAGATGGATCAGGTGCGGAAGAACCGGCATTTGATGATTCTAAATGGGAACATGTAAATCTGCCTCATGACTACAGTATTGAACAAGAGTATTCAACGAAGATGGAAGCAGAAAGCGGATATCTTCCGGGTGGAATTGGCTGGTACAGAAAGAGTTTCACGCTTGGAAAAACAGCGGAGAATAAACGTGTGCGAATTGATTTTGGTGGCGTATATATGGATGCTACAGTTTGGGTCAATGGAACACAGGTGGGAAGCCATCCGTATGGATATACTCCATTCTCATTTGATATCACTGATTTGGTGAAATTTGATGGTGAGAATGTAATTACGGTAAAGGTAAATCATCAGACACCATCCAGCCGTTGGTATTCAGGAAGTGGTATTTATAGAAGTGTAGATTTGAATATTGTAAATCCTGTACATGTTGACTTATATGGGACAAAGGTAGAAACTCCAAATTTGGAAACAGAAAAAGACGGAGCGGTGACTACTAATATTAAGACAACTGTAGCCAACGATTCAGACAGAGAACAGAATGTGACATTGACTCATACCATTTTCAAAAAAGGTGGGGAGCCAAGCGCTAATATCGGAACTGTGACAACAGAAACAAAAGCGATTGCGGCAGGTGAAACCGCAGCGATTGATGCAACAGTAAATGCACAGAATCCAGAATTATGGAGTACTACAAATCCGGCGCTTTATACAGTGCGTACAGAAGTAAAGATTGGTGAAGAGGTTGTAGATACTTACGATACAGAATATGGATTCCGTTATTTTAAATTTGATGAAAATAGTGGATTTTCATTAAACGGAACAAATATGAAACTGAAAGGTGTGTGTATGCACCACGATCAGGGAGCGCTTGGAGCAGAGGCATGGAAACGTGCAATTGAGCGTCAGGTGGAAATCTTAAAGGAAATGGGATGTAACTCAATTCGTGTTACACATAACCCGGCGGCAGAAGAACTGATAAATATTTGTAATGAAAAAGGTATCCTTGTTGTAGAAGAGATGTTTGATGGCTGGCAAAATGCTAAGAATGGAAATAACAATGATTATGCCAGATTTTTCAATCAGACAATAGATGAAAGCAATCAGATTCTTGGAAAAGAAAATGGAATGACTTGGGCAAAATATGACTTAACAGCAGCAGTAAAACGTGGCTGGAATGCTCCGTCTATTATCATGTGGTCTCTCGGAAATGAAGTTCAGGAAGGTGCAACCGGTGTATTGACACAGGCGTATGCAAATGTTCAGGCGAATTTGATTGATTGGACAACTGCGTTGGATACCACAAGACCGGCAACACGTGGCGACAACGTGTTAAAAGGTAATAAGATTGGAATACCGAAAAACATGATGGATGCTATGACAACTGCAAATGGTACGGTTGGTTTGAATTATTGCTCTGGAAATGATTATGATACGCTTCATAATAGTAACCCAAATTGGAAGTTGTATGGTTCTGAAACTGCTTCAGCAGTCAATAGTCGAGGTGTATATGACAGAATAGATGGAAGTAAGACGGGTCAGAAGTTAACATCCTATGATAATTCAGCAGTTAACTGGGGGGCAGTTGCCAGCAGTGCCTGGTACGAGGTTATTAAGAGAGATTTTGTGGCAGGCGAATATGTATGGACCGGTTTTGATTATATTGGAGAGCCGACACCATGGAACGGAACTGGAAAAGGAGCACAAGGAACATGGCCGTCTCCAAAGAATTCATATTTTGGAATTATTGACACTGCAGGATTTCCAAAAGATAGTTACTACTTCTATCAGAGCCAGTGGAATGACGAAGTAAATACCCTTCATATTTTACCGGCATGGAATGAAGATGCAGTGAAGAAAGATAGCAGTGGAAAGGTTCCGGTTGTCGTTTATACAGATGCGAAAAAAGTAGAATTATTCTTTACAGATGCAAAAACGGGTGATAAGAAGAGCCTTGGGACAAAGGAATTTACACAGAAACAGTCAAATACACAAGGGTATACATATCAGTATTATGAAGGCACGGATAAGTCTGGTACAGAACATAAGAATTTATATCTGACATGGCAGGTTCCGTATAAAGCAGGTACAATTTCAGCAGTAGCTTACGGACAGGATGGACAGAAAATTTCAGAGGAAAAACTGAATGGTCGAACATCTGTAACAACCACCGGTGAGAAGAAGAATTTAAAAACTACAGTTGACCGCGATACAATTGCAGCAGATGGAGCGGACTTAACTTATGTAACTGTAGATGTAACAGATAAAGATGGAAATATTATTCCGAATGCGGAAGATAAAGTAAGCTTTAAAGTAGAAGGCGAAGGTAAACTGGTGGGTATTGATAACGGAAGACAAGACGATCATACCTCCTATCAGGCAAATAGCAGAAATGCATTTGCAGGAAAAGTACTGGCAATTGTACAGTCTACAAAAAAAGCGGGAAGTTTCACAGTAACAGCCAGTGCAAAAGGTCTGGAAACTTCTTCAGTGACAGTAACAACGACTTCGGTAGAACAGGATACAACAGGAGAAAAGGCTATCAGTTATTACGAAATGTCTAAAAACTACTATGTAAAAACCGGTAATATGCCACAGCTTCCGAGTACTGTTAAAGCAGTGTATACAGATGGAAGTGAAAAAGAGATTCCTGTAACATGGGATGCAATTACAGAAGAACAGATTGCACAGAGTGGTACATTTTCTGTAGCAGGTACAACAGAGGCAGGAGATACTCTTACAGTAATCGTCAATATGATTGACCAGGTAGTTTCCCTGCTGAACTATTCAACAACTGTTCCGCTTGGAACGAAACCGACACTTCCGGAATCTAGACCGGCGGTACTTCAAGATGGTGAAGTAATGAATGCGTCCTTCCCAGTTGCTTGGGGAGAACCGAATGGAAGTTACGATGCAGAAGGAATTGTGACAGTGAAAGGAACAGCAGATGTTCTAGGACAGAATGTAGAGGTTACAGCGACCATTCGTGTAGAAAAACAGAAGATAGAGCTAGGCTCCAGTGTAAGTAGCGCAGCATACTTAAGTCAGGATGTACCGGAAGGACAACAGTCAGATACACTGGATGCAATTAAGGATGGAAAGAAAGAAATTGGAGACAACAACAGTGGAGGCGCAAATCCAACTTGTTGGTCAAACTGGGCAACTAGAAATACAGATCCAACTTCTGAAATCACATTCCGCTATGCTACTCAGCAGCGTGTAGGAAAAATTGTTGTATATTATTCCAAAGATAATGGTGCAATGACATTCCCTCGGGAAGGAAGAACAAAACTCTTTGTATCTGAAACAGGAGATGAAGGAAGTTGGAAAGAACTTTCAGTGGAAGAAACAATTGCGGAAAATGAAAGTCCAGAACGTGTAAAAGCATATACATATACATTTGATCCAACTGTAGCAACTTTTGTAAAACTGCAAGTAACAAATACAACTCCTCAAGAGGCAGGAAAAACAGAAACATGTACTGGTATTACAGAAGTAGAGATTATTGAGTGGAATGGTTCATATACGACCAATTCTACTGCAAATCTTTCTAAATTAACGGTAAATGGTCTTGAGTTAAGTGAGGAAGAACTTGCTGCAGGAAGTTTTGATACAGAAGCTATTGTTATTGATACAATAGACTATGTGGCAGCTGATAATGCAGCGGTAACTTATGTACCGCCGTATGAAAATAAAGCGAAGCTAATCATTGAATCAGAAGATCATACAACCAGAAATGAATTTGTCATCAACTTAGACGGAAAAGGTGTTGGAAATACAGATCCAGTTTATGCAGGACGGGATTATGATACCCAAAAAATGTCGGTGACAGCTGGAAGTGAACAGAGTGGACAAGGCAATGAAGGTCCGGCAAGATATGTTTTAGATGGCAATGAAGGTACTATCTGGCATACATCATGGAATCCGCAAGCGAGTCGTGATACATTTTGGATTAAATTTGAGTTAAATGAAATTACTAGCCTAGATGCATTACGCTACAAAGGACGTGGTGGTGCTTCAAATGGACGTATCAGTAAGTATCGAGTAGAGGTAAGTAAGGACGATCAAAATTGGACAGAAGTTTCTGTTGGAAATTGGGATAATACAGATGACTGGTATATCGCAATGTTTAATGAACCGACAGAAGCAAAATATGTTCGACTTACCGGCGTTGAAACTTATGGTGAAGGATCACAGCAGAATAAATTTGCAAGTGCTGCAGAGATTCGCTTGCGTAAAGCAGATTCAAAGACAGACATTTCAGATGCAACTGTTTCTCTTACAAATGAGAAAAAACTGGTTTCTGTTGTAGATAAAGATCATCCGGTAACATTGTCAAAAGAAGACATTGAAGTTACCTTGGGAGATAAGGTGCTCAGATATGGCATAGACTACAAACTTACTTATAATAATAATGAGGCACCAGGAACTGCAACTGCAATCGTAACAGGTATTGGACAGTATGGATATACAGGAAGTCAAGAGGTATCATTTACAATTGAGTTGAAAAAACCGGAAATGAATAATATTTCCATAAAGAGCTTCCCGACAAAAACAACATATAAAGAAGGAGAAACCTTAGATCCTACAGGTCTTGTACTTACTACATCATATGACAATGGTACAACGGCGGATGTTGTATATTCAGAAGAGACTGCAAAAGACTTTGCATTTAATCCAGATACAAAGACAGCGTTGTCTAAAGGAAATACAAAAGTAACAGTGACCTATGGTGGTTTTGAAACAGAGTTTGCAATCACAGTGACAGAAGCTAAGAAACCAGATCCAGAAAAGCCGGATCCAGAAAAGCCGGATCCAGAAAAACCGAATCCAGAAAAACCGGATTCAGGAAACCAGGGTTCAGGTAAACCGGACGGAAATGGTAGCTCCAAAGGAAATACAGGCAATACAAACAATTCAAATAATGCAGTACAAACAGGGGATACTGCATCAGTAGGAATTTGCGTAGTTGCATTAGCAGCAGCTGGTATAGTAGGAATAGTAGGAGCTATAATGATTGGAAAGAAAAGGAAAGATGTTAAATAATCAATTTGAAGAGTATTATGTGACAATCCTTTTAAGGAGGAAATTTTGAAAAAATTACGAATTGATAGAAAGAACAAAAAAGGCTTTCAGAAATTCGCTGCAGGAGTCATGGCATTAGTAATGACTGTTTCCGGACTGACAATATCGCCAGTCCGGAGTGAAGCTGCGGCTGCAGAGTATGAAATTTATCCGAATCCACAGGTGGTTCAATATACGGAAGGTGACTATGTTATCAAAAACGAGGTCAATGTAGTATATGAATCAGGAATCGATCAGGCAACGAAAGATCGATTAGCAGAAGCACTTGCGTTGAAAGACGGGGTAACAGTGACCACATCCGAGTCAATTGAAGAGGGCAAGACGAATATTCTTGTTGGAATTGATGGTTCGGGAGAAGTTGCAGATACTTATGCAAATGAACATGTGAATATGCAGTCAGCGGATTTGTATGAAAAGCTGGACGCCTATGTATTGGATAGTAATAATGATGTGATTACTGTAGTAGGTGCAGACACAGATGCAAGTTATTATGGATTGACGACGTTGTATCATATTTTGAAGCAGATGGATAGTAATACCATCCGGAATTTTCACATTGAGGACTGGGCAGATGTTGCAAGTCGTGGATTTATTGAAGGGTATTATGGAAATCCATGGTCTACAGAAGATAGAATCAATCTTATGAAATGGGGCGGTTATTATAAACTGAATTCCTATTTCTATGCACCGAAAAATGATCCAAAGCATAATGCAAAATGGAGAGAATTATATACAGAAGAGGAACTGAATACATTAATCAGACCTTTGGCAGAAGCTGGGAATGCATCTAAATGCCGTTTTGTGTATGCACTTCATACGTTTATGTATAATCCGGTTAGATTTGACGGCAATTATCAAGCTGATTTAAAAGCAGTACAAGATAAACTTGCTCAGGTGATTGATGCCGGTGTCAGACAGGTTGCAATTCTGGCAGACGATGCGGGAAACGTAGGTGGAAATAATTATAATAAGTTTTTAACGGATATGACAGCGTGGCTGGCAGAAATGAAAAAAACATATCCGGATTTGAAACAGACGTTGCCGTTTTGTCCACAGGAATATATGTACAACGGACAGGCATATTACAAAAATTTCCCGGAAAATGTACAGGTTGTTATGACAGGCGGTAGAGTATGGGGCGAAGTAAACCAGAACTTTACCAATACATTTACGAATAATGCGGGACGCGGTCCTTATATGTGGATTAACTGGCCTTGTACAGATAATTCTAAAAGCCATCTGATCATGGGCGGATATACAACATTCCTACATCCAGGAGTTGATCCGGCAAAGATTCAAGGTATCGTACTTAATCCGATGCAGCAGTCAGAGCCAAGTAAAGTGGCAATTTTCGGAAATGCATGTTATTCATGGAATATTTGGGAAAATGCAGATATAGCAAACAAGGCATGGCAGGATTCTTTCAAATATGTAGACCACAATTCAGCAGCGAAAACGGAAGCCTCTACAGCGTTGTATGAATTGTCTAAACATATGATGAATCAGAACATGGATTCTCGAGTAACAGCATTGCAGGAATCCGTAGATTTAGCTCCGAAACTGACGGATTTTCGTGATAAATTAAAGACAGGTACAGTTACTGTAGAAGAAGCGGATGCATTGATTGCGGAATTCCAGATTTTACAGAATGCAGCTGCTGTTTATAGAGAACAGGCTGTAGACATAAAGGTTAGAGATCAGATTGTATATTGGCTGGATTGCTGGGATGATACAACTGTTTCAGCAATTGGATATTTGAATGCTATTAAGGCAATTGTCAATGAGGATGCAGATACTGCACTTCGTTATAATGCAGAAGCAAAAGCTGCATTCGAGCAGTCAAAGACACATGAACTCTGGTATCTGGATCATTATGAAAAAGCAGAAGTCGGAGTACAGCATATTGTTCCGTTTATTAAAGCGATGGCAAAATATGTAACTGATTATATTGACACCGGAATCAATCCAAATACACAGAAAAGATATACAGGAACTGTTACATATGAGCAGATATCTATACAAAATAACGCATCGGAAGATAAATATTTTGATGGAGATAACAGCAGTGAAGTATGGCTGGCAAAAGGACCATACGAAAACCCCGGAAGAGATACAATTCCAGCAGGAGCAACATTGACAGTTACTTTCCCGGAGCCAAAAACAGTTGGTTCCTTCCGTTTGGTGCAGGGAGTTTCAGCAAAGAGTGATAAGTTCAGCAATGCAGATGTAGAGTATCAGATTGAGGGAACGAGTACATGGACAAAAGCGGGTACATTGTCGGATAAAGGTGATCAGACCATTTCATTCGGAAATGTTGCTAATGTAAAAGCGGTGCGTATTCATAATAATACAGTAACAGGAGGCTGGGTAAGAATTGGTGAAATAGAGATTCTTTCTCCGGCAAATGAAGATGCAAGTGGTGCGAGAGCAGGGCTTTATACGAACGTTGATACAAATATCACTGCAAGTCTGGAGGAAGGCAGTGTTTCATTAAGTAACGGAACAGTTACATTGAACAAAGACGAGTATATCGGAGTGAAACTTGGCGATATCAAAGCAATACAGAATATTACAATTCCGGCACTTTCGGAAAATGTAGTTCTGGAGACGTCTATGAATGAAATCACATGGAAGCCTTACGCAGCGGATGCAAAAAATGTAGATGCAGCGTATATACGCATTAAAAATAATGGCGAAGAAGCAAGCCAGATTACTTTGAATGATTTTAAAGTGACTTATAAGTTTGTCGGAGCTAAAAAAGTAGATACAGACTTTGAAAAAGCACAGGATGCAAATGATATGCGTGTGGCAGGAACTGTTGGAAATGTATTTGATGGAAAATTAAGTACATTGGGTATGATCAATGGAAAACAGGAAGCTGGCAAACATATCACATTTGATCTGGGACAAGTTATTCACTTTAACTCTCTGCGTTACTATATTGTAGAAACACAGTTGAATTATTTGAGAAATGCAAAATTTGAAGTGTCAACAGATGGTGAAAACTGGACAGAGGTTATGACGGTTGGAAAACCAACTCAAAATGTGCATGATAATACAGTAGCGAAAGACATGCAAGGCATTACTCTGACCCATGATGATAAAAATCCGGGATATATGTATAAAGAAGCAACAGGTCTGGATGTAGATGGAAGATATATCCGCATCATGCCGAATGAAACATATAATCATAGATGGGTTGCAATTAATGAACTGCAGATCAATGGAGGAGAATATATTTCTCCTGAGCAGAGTAGACAGATTGTGTCAGAAGCAATTGAAGAAGCAGGAAAGCTTCCGTCTAATATGCGGGATGGAAGCTATGGTACAACTTATAAGTCTTCTAAAAAGAACAGCTCATTTACCTGGAGAGTGTTAGATCCAACATCAATCGCATCTGTTCGTCTGATACAGATCGGCGATATTTCTAAAGCAGATGTTACAGCAACTTATTTAGATAAAAGTAATGTTACAAAAGCTAGTGAAAAAGTAAACCTTGGAAAACTGAATCAAGTAATCAATGAGTTTGTTATTCCAGAAGGAAAAATGCTGGAAACACTGACGGTTACTTGGAAAGATGTAATTCCGGAAATTGCTGAGATTGAAACTTCATCAGAACGTGGCGGAGAAGTAAACAAAGAAACATTAAAAGCAGAACTTGCAAAAGCAGAGGATGACACATGGACAGCTGATAGCAAAACAGCTTACACACAGGCAAAAGAAACTGCACAGGAAATCTATGATAATAAAAATGCAAGTCAGGCAATGGTGGATTCAGCGATTAAAGCATTAGAGTCAGCACGTACAAATGCAAAGACAAAAGCGAATGAAGAAACCGTCGCAAATATGAAAAAAATGTTGGCTGAAAAAATCAGTAATGAGGAAGCAATTTATACAAAAGTTACTTATTCTGCATATGCAAATGTAATTGGCAAGTTGGAAAAGGCAATGAAAACTCCGGATAATTTGTCGCAGACAGATGCAGATGAGCTGATGCAAAATGTGACAGAAGCGCAGAATAATCTTGTCTATTCTACAAGAAACAGAGAACTTGCAGAGCTGGAAACGAAAAAATATGATTTGGTTGAAGCAGATCCGTATACAAAAGCTAGTTATCAGGCGTTGACAGCGATTAAATCAGAAATTGATACGTTGGTGGCTACGGATAAAGAGGCAGAAATAGCCGGAACAGAACGTGTAAATCCAAAAGAATTTATTGCTAAGAGAACTGCTTTCCAGAATAGAATGTCAAATCTAGTTGATATCAGTACTCTGAAGGCAGCGATTAAACAGTCAGAAAGCGTAGACGGTACTTTATATACGAAAGAAAGTTATCAGTCTTATGTTGCAGCTGTAGAAGCAGGAAAACAACTTCTTGATGCAGGTACAAAAGAACAGGTTGCACAGGCGCTGAAACTAATCGAAGAAAAATATAATGGATTGACTACAAGTGATAAAGCAGCTTTGGAGCAGATGATTCAGGCAGCGAAGGCATTGAAGGCTGAATCTTATACAGAAGACTCTTATAAGGAATTGATGGATATTGTCGCAGAGGCAGAAAAGAGCGCTGATGATAAATATATTGATAAGATTCAAGAGGCAATGAAAAAACTGGTTAATGTAGAAGCATTAAAGGATAAGATTCAGGCGGCTGAAAAAGTGGATAAGGAGTTGTATACAGAAGACTCTTATCAGAGATTAGAAGATGCATTGAAAAAAGCGAAAAAACTTCTGAAGTCAGGTAGTGCAAAAGAAGTAAAAGCAGCAACAGAAGAATTAGAAAATGCACGTCGCGCATTGGTACAGAAAACTACAGTAGATGTAGGAGGAAATCAAAATAATGCAGGTCAAAATACAAATCAAAAAGGTCAGGCAGTGCAAACTGGTGATGAAGGAAATCTTCTTCCGATAGTTTTGGTCATGGTAGCTTGCATAGCAATAATTACAGTAGTGATTATTCGCAGGAAAAGGAAATAGGGGGTAAGAAATAAAAGCTCACTGTTGGTATTTTTTGAACCAGCAGTGAGCTTTTGTAGAGAAATTTAAATGAATTTAACAGTGTAGTCATCTATACCTGAAAGGAAGTATTAATAATCCTGAAGCTATTTCCTTAATTTTTTTCATGTGTATTTTCTCCTTTAAATTTACATTATATTTTGCATTATAGCCATGCAGTAACTAAAGAATGTACTGATTGTGGTAGATGATATAGAAAAATCCATAGAGTTTTATAGGGATTTATTTGGCTTGCAAGTGATTCTTCAGAATGAAGGAAATGTGATTTTATCGGAGGGCCTTGTGTTGCAGGATGCGGACGTATGGGGGAAGACTTTGGATGAGATCTCGATGCCATTCAATAATATGATGAGCAACATTGATGTGTATGTCACCGGAAGCAATTCTAAGTTTCTGTCCAGCGACATTGTGACTGAGTTCCGTGGCAGAGGTGATGAGATCAGAATCTATCCCCTCTCTTTTGCAGAGTTTTATTCTGTCTATGAAGGTGATTACGACGATGCCTGGGATGACTACATGATCTATGGAGGATTGCCGCAGGTCGTAGGTTTACAGAGTGAACGACAGAAGGCAGATTACCTGAAAAACATTTTTGCAAATGTTTATCTGAAGGACGTAATTGAAAGAAACAAGATCCAAAATGTGGATGAAATTGGCATTCTGGTTGATGTGCTTGCATCTGCAATTGGCGCACCGACCAACCCTTCAAAGATTGCTAATACCTTTGCCAGTGAGCGTCAGATGAGTTATACAAATAAAACGATTTCCAATCATATTGACTATTTGGCAGATGCGTTTTTGATTTCTAAAGCAAACCGATACGATATTAAGGGCAGAAAGTATATTGGTGCAAATCTGAAATACTACTTTACTGATCCAGGCCTGAGAAATGCCCGTTTGAATTTCAGACAGCAGGAACCTACTAACATCATGGAGAACATTGTTTATAACGAGCTTCTGATTCGTGGCTACAATGTTGATGTGGGTGTTGTGCAAATCTTTGATAAAGATAAAGAGGGCAAGCGTGTCCGTAAGCAGCTGGAAGTTGATTTTGTAGTTAACCAAGGAAATCAGAGATACTACATCCAGGTTGCTTATGACATGACTTCAGAAGAAAAGCAGACTCAGGAGTTCAATTCTCTGCGTAATATCCCGGACTCTTTCAAGAAGGTTGTCATTGTAAATGGAAGCAAAAGACCTTGGAGAAATGATGAGGGATTTGTCATCATGGGAATGAAATATTTCCTTTTGAACGCGGATAGCTTAGAGTTTTGACATTGGATGGAACACATTGGTGACAGGCACTATGAAGCATAAGTAAATAGTGATTCAAATTTCAGTGTAGATAGTTGAAAGGAAGGTGTTTTGCATGGCAAAAATAGAAAGATATATAAATGAAGATTTTGATCAGTTGCTTTCTAAAATTGAAGACGGAATAATAAATGGTAGTATGTCTGCAACGCTAGAAGATGCCAGTGACTTTCGAAGTGGAACTGCGCGTTGCAGCGTTCGTGTTTTTGAGCGTTACAGCTATGCAGGAGGAAACAGAGTGAGTCTTAATATTACACTTTTTCAAAATGATAAAGATCCAGTACAACTTTCTGCAATTACAGCAGGAGGAAGCCAAGCTATATTTTTCAAAATTAATACATGGGGGGAAGAGGCCTTTCTTGATAAGTTAATCGAGTTGTTGGATTAGTTCTAATCGTTTTATTTGCAATATTATTGCGAAAAAAATAATTAAAGTTTTACGAGGGAGGCAAATCGGCATGAAATGTCCATATTGTGGTGAAGAAATGATAAGAGGATACCTAATGAGCTCACGAGACATTACTTTTGCAGTTGATAATCCGATAAAAGTTTTTCGTATTAAAAAATCGGACGATTTGGAACTGAGTAAAGGTTCAGGCGGAATCCCTCATTGCGAAGCTTATCGTTGCAGTAGTTGCAAAAAGATTTTGATTGATTATGCAAATAGATAA
>OGYH01000596.1_pt1 | contig 37838 bp, 34 predicted proteins | sample 1576511 | NCBI WGS metagenome assembly OGYH01 (sample SAMEA3541522, study PRJEB24748) | human gut metagenome | biome: human gut; feature: human-associated habitat; material: faeces | place: China | collected 2012
CTGGCTGCATACTGCGTCAACGACAAGAACTTCCACGACTCCGCTACCCTGTGCAACTGGATGTGGCCCATGACCCAGTCTCCCTCCAAGGAGCGCGACTACCACGGCGATCTGGACCTGCAGGCAGACTTTATGACTGCTGTTACCGGCGAGACCTATACCCAGGCCGGTCTGCAGGAGGATGGCGCCCGCATCACCCAGATGCTGCGCGCGATGACCGCCATCAGCTTCCAGCAGAACTGCGGCAGCGCAAACCTGCGTCAGGAGCACGATGCCATCTGCGATTGGGTGTTCGATAAGGATCCCGACTTCAAGGCATTTGAGGAAGGCACCACCAAGCTGGACCGCGCCGACATGGAAAAGGCAAAGGATCTGTTCTACGACGTCTTTGGCTGGGACCGCACCACCGGTGTGCCCACCCGCGAGACGCTGGAGAAGTATGATCTGGCTGACATGGCCGATGATCTGGAAAAGCGCGGCATCTACGCCCAGAACACCGCAGCAGCTGAATAAATCCCATAGAAAGAGGAACGATCGTCATGTTGTTTGGCAGACGTAAACCCGGCTACACCACCACTGTGGACAGCAGCGTGGACCCGGAGCAGGCCGTTCTGGACCTGCAGAAGGCAGAGCTGGCCGCCAAGAAAAAGCCCAAGGCAGAGGTGTTCGACATCAATGCCGCCAGCGAGACGGCCCGCCGCCTGAAGGAAACGGGCAGCAGCTTTGACGGCAGCGCTGCCAAGACCGGCGAGGATGTGATCGCCGCCGTGGAGCGGGAGACCGCAGAGCTTGCAGCAATGCAGGCTGCCGGGGCCGCACCCGAAGCCGCCGAAAATGTGCAGGGCGAGGCCGCAAAGCCTCAGCTGCTGGATTTCCTGGCCGGTGAGCCGGAGGCTGAAAACGATCCCTTTGCGGATCAGCCCACCAAGACCGCGCCGGAGCTGCCGGAGCTGACCCCCGCGCAGGAGCTGGCCGGTTACATCCGTTCCCGCAGCGCCGCCGCGCTTATCACGCCCCACGCACTGTTGGTCAGTGAGGTGGAGAACGCCGATGAGCTGTTGGCTCAGATGCCGCAGGACCCCCAGTGTGAGGATATCGTTGTCCGTGCAGGCGCAAAGGATACCTACTATTACTCCAACGCCAACATGAGCGACAACTACGCCATGATCGCCCAGCTCATTGAGGACAAAGACCTCTGTGTCATGTTTGCTGAGATGGTGCGCTTCAATGCACGGGTCTACCCCAGTGCTACCCCGTTGAAGTACTTCCAGCGCTCCCCCTACGGCCTTGCGCCGGAGGAGATCGAACAGACCTGGAAGACCATGCAGGGCAGGCCGGAGTTTGCCGACATCGAAGAGCTGACCAACAATCAGAACGAGCGGTTCCTCTTCTCCACCCAGCACCTCACCCGCCGCTATGCAAAAGCCATCAGCGACGTGGATGATTTCTGCGACTAAAAGATCATACACAATTGAATAGGGTACAAGAGCTTCTTTGAGCAAGGCTGTCTAAACCCCGCAGGGGGCAGGACACCGCGCCGCAATGCTAAGGGCCAACGCCGGCATTCAAGGGTGGCAGGGGAAACCCGGCCGCCTTCCCGCAGAAGAAACGCTGCAATTTGAAAAAAAGAACTCCTCTCATCCACCGTTCCGGAGCGTTGCCTCCTTCCCGTTGCTGCAACAGCGGAAAAGGAAGCGGCTCCCTCGGCGTGGCGGCCTGCAGGCTGCCGCTCCGGGCCATGTTCGGTTTTTTGCGGGGGCGTTTTGATTTTCGGTCAGAACGTCTCCGCTTTTTTTCACCTGCCGATCGAAAAGAGATCTCCCCGGGAGTTTGTCCGGGCCATAGCGGGCAAACTGTGCCCCGGGGAGCGATGGAGGATTTTTGCAATGAAACAGCCTTTTTGCACGCCAGCCCAGGCCCTGCGCCGGGTGCTGGATGCTGCTGCGGCTCTCCCGGTGCCTGCCACGGAGCGGGTGCCGCTGGATGATGCCTGTGGGCGGATCGCAGCCCGGGACCTGTGCGCCCGGATGGATCAGCCCCCTTTTGACCGGAGCCCTCTGGATGGTTATGCCCTCCACAGTGCCGACACGGCCGGGGCGGGGGAGAAGACCCCTGTCACCCTGCCTGTGGTGATGAAGCTCTACGCCGGGGATGCCCCCGCCGCTGCCCTGCCTGCCGGGTGTGCTGCCCGCATTATGACCGGTGCACCCCTGCCCTCGGGCGCGGACTGCGTTCTGATGCAGGAGCTGACCGATAGCGGGGAGGAGCAGGTGCGCATTTACGCTCAGCTTCAGCCCAACGCCAATGTGGTGTTCCGGGGTGAGGACATTGCCGCCGGTGCCCCCATTGCCGCTGCCGGAACTGTGCTGACCCCGGCGCACATCGGTGTGCTGGCCGGGCAGGGCATCCCGGATGCCGAGGTCTTCCGCCCCCTGACCGTGGGCGTGCTTGCCACCGGCAGTGAGCTGCTGGAAGCGGGTGAGGCCTGGGCTCCCGGCAAGATCTACGATGCCAACGGGATCCAGAATGCCGCCCGCCTGCGGCAGCTGGGCTTTGCTGTGGAGCGCACCCACTGCTCGGATGACCCGGAGGAGATCGCCGCCCGGATGCAGGATCTGCTCACCCGGTGTGATGCGGTGATCACCAGCGGCGGTGTTTCGGTGGGGCAGAAGGATTACCTGCCTACAGTGCTGGAAATGCTGCACGCGGAGCCTGTTTTTGCCGGGGTGGCCCAGAAGCCCGGCAGCCCCATGATCGCTGCACAGGTGGGAGAAAAGCTGGTGTTCTGCCTGTCCGGCAATCCCTTTGCCGCTGCTGCCACGCTGGAGCAGTATGCCGTTCCGGCCCTGCTGCGGGCCGCAGGGCGGCGGGAAGAGGACTGCATCCCGGTGCACACCCGGGGCAGGCTGACCACCGGCTTTTCCAAGCCCAGCAAGGGAACTCGCTTTCTGCGGGCCAGAGCGCTGGGCGGCCTGGTGGAGATCCCCGGCGAGGGCAACGCGGAGGCGCATTCCTCGGGCAGTCTGTCGGCCATGATGGGCTGCAACTGCCTGGTGGAGCTGCCTGCGGGCAGCGGCCCGGTGGCTCCGGGCGAAGAAGTGGAGGTACTGAACTTTGTACAGTGAAAAGAAACAGGCGCTTGCTGCCGAGCTGAGCCTGAAGCGCCCGGCTGTGCTGGCCGTGAGCGGTGCGCACAACAGCGGCAAAACGACTTTGTTGGAAAAACTCATCCCCCTGCTGCGGGCACGGGGCCTGAAGGTGGGTGTCATCAAGCATGACGGCCACGATTTCACCCCCGACGTGCCGGGCACCGACAGCTTCCGCCTGCGGGAGGCCGGGGCCGAGGGCGTGGCGGTCTTTTCTGGCAGCCGCTACCTGCTGACGGAGGAATTCCGCCTGAACGAGCAGGATCTGCTGGCCCTGTTTGAGCGCCACGGCTATGATCTGGTGCTGATGGAGGGCTTCAAGGAGAGCGGCTGGCCCAAGATCGAGGTGGTGCGCAAGGCTGTCTCGGAGGAGCCTGTTTCCTTTGAGCCGCTGGCCATCGTGGGGGATGTTCCGGGCGCGGATTTTGCGCTGGACGAGCCCGCAGCGCTGGCCGACTGGATCGCTGCACAGATGCCTGCATTGTAACAGGGGGAGGAAGAAACCATGAAACTGATCCGTACCGAAGACGCGGCAGGGCAGGTGCTCTGCCACGATATCACCCAGATCATCCCGGGTGAGTTCAAGGGGGCCCGCTTCAAAAAGGGCCACATCATTCAGCCCGAGGATATTCCGGTGCTGCTGAGCATCGGCAAGGAAAACCTCTATGTCTGGGAGAAAAAGCCCGGCATCCTCCACGAGGACGAAGCTGCCGCCCTGCTCTACAAGGCCGCTGCCGGTCAGAATATCCACGGCACCGAGCCCCGGGAGGGCAAGATCGAACTGATCGCCGACTGCGACGGCCTGCTCAAGATCGACCGCAGGGCCCTGCTGGCGGTGAACAGCACCCCCCAGATGATGATCGCCACGATCCACGGCGATCTGCCTGTGAAAAAGGGAGCCAAGCTGGCTGGTACCCGCATCATCCCGCTGGTCATTGAGCAGGAGAAGATGGAGGCCATGCAGGCTGCTGCCGGGCCGAAGCCCATCCTGAACGTGCTGCCCTTCCACCAGAAGAAGTTTGCCGTTATCACCACCGGCAGCGAGGTGTTCAAGGGCCGTATTGAGGACAAGTTTACTCCCATCCTCGAGCAAAAGCTGGCGGTGTATGGCTGTGAGATGGCCTTCCACAAGGTCTGCGACGATGACCCGGCGGGCATCACGGCCGCCATTCTGGAAGCAAAGGCCGCAGGCTGTGAGCTGATCTTTACCACCGGCGGCATGAGCGTGGACCCGGACGACCGCACCCCGCTGGCCATCAGGAACACCGGGGCCGAGATCGTTACCTACGGCGCGCCCGTGCTGCCCGGTGCCATGTTCCTGGTCAGCTATCTGGACGGTGTGCCGGTCTGCGGTCTGCCCGGCTGTGTGATGTACGCCAAGCGCACCATTTTTGACCTGCTGCTGCCCCGCCTGCTGGCCGATGACCCCATCACCGCCGAGGATATCGCCCGTCTGGGCGAGGGCGGCCTCTGCCTGGGCTGCGCCGAGTGCCACTGGCCCAATTGCGGCTTCGGACACTGCTGAAACCCTCTCAGCCAAAGCCTTTCGGCTTTGCCAGCTCCCCCGAAGGGGGAGCTTAACTAAGGTGAAAAAATATGAGTGAAAATAATCTGACCCACTTTGATGCCGCCGGAAACGCCGTGATGGTGGACGTGAGCGAAAAGCCCGTCACGGCCCGGGAGGCCACGGCCCACGGTATCATTACCATGAATGCGGAAGCCTTTGCCGCTGTGGAAAGCGGTACCGTGAAAAAAGGCGATGTGCTGGGTGTGGCCCGGGTGGCCGGCATTATGGCCACCAAGCGCACCAGCGAGCTGATCCCCCTGTGCCACCCGCTGCCGCTGACCAAGGTGCAGATCGAGTTTGACCTGCTGCCCGAGCGCCGGGCCGTGGAAGCACGCTGCACGGTCAAGACCAGCGGCGTGACCGGCGTGGAGATGGAGGCCCTGACCGGCGTTTCCACCGCCCTGCTCACCATCTATGACATGTGCAAGGCCGTGGATAAGGGCATGGAGCTGGGCGAGATCCATCTGGTGGAAAAGACCGGCGGCAAGAGCGGACATTACATCCGGGCGGAGGGCGGCTATGTTTGATTCCAAGGGCCGCAAGATCCATTATCTCCGCCTTTCCGTGACCGACCTGTGCAACCTGCGCTGCCGCTACTGTATGCCGGACGGTGTGGACAAGCTGGAACGGGAGGATATCCTGACCTATGAGGAATTCCTGCGCCTTGCCGCCCTGTTTGCCCGGTGCGGGGTGGATACCGTGCGGGTCACCGGCGGCGAGCCGCTGGTGCGCAAGGGCGTGGAGCAGCTGGTCAAAGGGCTGAAAGCCATCCCCGGCATCCGGAAGGTCACCATGACCACCAACGCCGTCCTGTTGGAGCAGCAGCTGCCCGCCCTGCTGGAGGCCGGGCTGGACAGTGTGAACATCAGTCTGGATACGCTGGACCCCACCCTGTTTGCAAAGATCACGGCCCGGGATGAATTTGCCGCCGTGCAGGCGGGCATCCATGCCGCGCTGGAAAGCGGCATCCCGGTCAAGCTGAACTGCGTGCCCCAGGTGGGCGTGAACGAGGGCGAGCTGGAAGCGCTGGCCGCTCTGGCAGAGGACAAGCCCCTGCAGGTGCGGTTTATCGAGATGATGCCCATCGGCTACGGGGCGGCCATGTCCTGTATCTCCGGCCCGGAGCTGCTGGCCCGCTTCCGCAGGCGCTGGCCGGAGCTGGCCCCTCTGCCCGGGGCGGCGTGTGCCGCGCTGGGCGACGGCCCGGCGGTCTATTACACTGTGCCGGGCTGGAAAGGGGACATCGGCTTCATTGCCGCTGTCCACGGCAAGTTCTGCGCCTCCTGCAACCGGGTGCGGCTGACCAGTCAGGGCTTTCTGCGCCCCTGCCTTGCCAGTGAGGCCGGATGTGACCTGAAAGCCCTGCTGCGCGGTGGCGCGTCTGACGAAGAGCTGCTGACTGCCATCCGTACCACCATCTGGGAAAAGCCCCAGGAACATCATTTTGAATTGAAACAGGACATCCCTGCGACCAGGGGCATGTACCGAATTGGAGGATAAATCTATGGGAAAACTTCTGGCGATCTGCACCAGCCCCCAGCGGGGCACGGTCAAGACCGAAGTGGAAAGCGCACGCCTGACCCCGGAATGGGGCATTGAGACCGATGCCCACGGCGGGAACTGGCACCGTCAGGTCAGCCTGCTGAGTGCCGAAAAGATCGAGAACTTCCGCAAGAAGATCTGGGTAGACTACGGTGCCTTTGGCGAGAATCTGGTGGTGGAGGGCTACGATTTCCGCAATCTGCCCGTGACCAGCCGCTTTGCCATCGGGGACGTGGTGCTGGAAATGACCCAGATCGGCAAAGAGTGCCACAACGACTGCGTCATCAAGCAGAAGACCGGCGAGTGCATCATGCCCCGGGAGGGCGTGTTTGCCCGGGTGCTGCAGGGTGGCGAGATCCACGTGGGGGACGAGGTGACCCTGCTGCCCCCGCCGGAAAACCCGCCCCTGCGCGCTGCCGTCATCACCCTTTCCGACAAGGGCAGCCGGGGTGAGCGGGAGGACAAGAGCGGCCCCCTGATCGTGGAGATGCTCACCGCTGCAGGCTATCAGGTGGAGGAGACCATGATCCTGCCCGATGAGGCAAAGGCCCTGAAAGCACAGCTCATCCGGCTGGCCGATGGCCGTCAGGTCAACCTGATCCTGACCACCGGCGGCACCGGCTTTGCCCCCCGGGATATCACCCCGGAAGCTACCTATGCCGTAGCGGACCGCAACGCCCCCGGCATTGCTGAGGCCATGCGTTACCACAGCCTGAGCATCACCCCACGCGGGATGCTCAGCCGTGCCGCCAGCGTGCTGCGGGGCAAGACCCTCATCGTCAACCTGCCCGGCAGTCCCAAGGCCGTGAAGGAGAATCTGGAGTACATCCTGCCCAGCCTGGAGCATGGGGTACGCATTGCCGCCGGGCTGGACGGCGAGTGCGCCCGCAAATAAGTCTGTTTCACCGCCGAGGCGCTGCTTTTGGTGCCGGGCGTAAAAATAAAAGTACAACAAAAGCATACCCACTGTAAGGAGCAAGACTATGAAAACTATGATCTCCCGCCGCAGCTTCCTGTGCGCTGCCGGCATCGCATCCGCATCTGCTGTTCTGACCGCCTGCGGCGGCTCCTCCAGCAGCACTGCATCTTCCACCGCATCCTCCGCTGCCGCCTCCTCTGAGGCTGCCTCCGGCGAGAGCATGGAGCTGATCGTTTTTGCTGCCGCCTCCCTGACCGAGACCCTGAACGCCATTGCCGAGACCTACTCCGCAGAGAACCCCGGCGTGACCTTCAGCTTCAACTTTGACTCCTCCGGAACCCTCAAGACCCAGATCCAGGAGGGTGCGGACTGTGACCTGTTCCTCTCCGCCGGTCAGAAGCAGATGAACCAGCTGGATATCACCGCCTCCGCCGAGGTGAATAAGGACGGTCTGGACTTTGTGGATGCCGAAAGCCGTGTGGATCTGCTGGAGAACAAGGTCGTGCTCTGTGTGCCTGAGGGCAGCGACAAGGGAATCGACAGCTTCGACAGCCTGGCTGAGCACCTGAAGGCAGAGGATATCCTGTTCTGCATGGGCAACAGCGATGTGCCTGTGGGTCAGTACACCCAGAAGATCCTGGCTTACTATGATCTGGATGAGGCAGCTCTGGCTGCTGCCGGTGTCATCACCTACGGCTCTAACGTCAAGGAAGTCACCACCCAGGTCAGCGAGGCCAGCGTGGATGCCGGTGTCGTTTACTGCACCGATGCGTACAGCGCCGGTCTGACCCCCGTGGACGAGGCTACCAAGGAGATGTGCGGCCAGGTCATCTACCCCGCCGCTGTGATGAAGAACGCCCTCCATGCCGAGGCTGCCAAGGAGTTCCTGGCTTACCTGCGCACCGACAAGGCTGCGACCGTGTTCGAGAGCGTCGGCTTCACCGCACTGTAAGCATCCGCTGGGGGAATGGTATGGACTGGTATCCCTTATGGAACAGCCTGCGCATTGCGCTGATCAGCTGCGCGGCGGTGTTCTTTTTAGGCATCTTTGCGGCCTACTACATTGCAAAGCTCCCGCGCGTGCTCAAAGGCGTGCTGGATGTGGTGCTCACCCTGCCCATGGTGCTGCCGCCCACGGTCGTGGGATATTTCCTGCTGCTGCTGTTCGGCGCAAAAAGGCCGCTGGGCATCTTTTTCATGGAACATTTCGGTGTGAAGCTGGTGATGAACTGGTACAGCGCCATCTTTGCTTCCATCGTGGTGGCCTTTCCGCTGATGTACCGCACGGCCCGCGGTGCCTTTGAGAGTTTTGACGAAACGCTGGCCTGGTCGGCACAGACGCTGGGGCTTTCCAACACCTGGATCTTCTGGCGGGTGCGGATGCCCTGCTGCCGTCAGGGCATTCTGGCCGGTACGGTGCTGGCCTTTGCCCGTGCGCTGGGCGAATATGGTGCCACCAGCATGATCGCAGGCTACACGCCGGGCAAGACGGCCACCATTGCAACCACGGTCTACCAGCTCTGGCGCACCAACGATGAAGCCGGGGCCATGCAGTGGGTGCTGGTGGATATCGTCATCTCGGCGGTGGTGCTGCTGGCAGTCAACCTGCTGGAACGCAGGCAGAAGCAGGGAGGAAAGCGCACATGAGCCTGGAAGTAAATGTGACCAAGCGGTTTGATGGTTTTACTCTCCACGCTGCGTTCACGGCGGGGGATACCGCCACCGCCCTTCTGGGCGCGTCCGGCTGCGGCAAAAGCATGACCCTGCGCTGCATTGCAGGCATCGTCCGGCCGGACGAGGGGCGCATCGTGCTGGATGGCCGGGTGCTGTTCGACAGCGCTCAGGGCATCGACCTGCCGCCCCAGCAGCGCAATGTGGGTCTGCTGTTCCAGAACTACGCCCTGTTCCCCAACATGACCGTGGAACAGAATATCCTCAGCGCACTGAAAAAGGAAAAGGACCCTGCCGCCCGCAGGGCCGCCTGTGCCGAGGCATTGCGGGCCATGCGGCTGGAGGAACTGGCCAAGCGCCTGCCCGGCGCGCTTTCAGGCGGGCAGCAGCAGCGTGCCGCCCTGGCCCGCATTCTGGCGGCCAAACCCCGCATCCTGATGCTGGACGAGCCATTCAGTGCGCTGGACAGCTACCTGCGCGAGGAGGTAGAGGGGGAGGTAGGCAGCCTGCTGGCCGGGTTTGCGGGCACAGCTCTGCTGGTGACCCACAACCGGGACGAGGCCTACCGCCTGTGCAGGGAGATGATCGTGATGGATAGCGGCGAGGTGCTCCGGGCGGGCACGACCAAGGAGGTCTTTGCCGACCCCCGCACCCGTGCCGCCGCCCGCCTGACCGGCTGCAAGAACATTCTGCCCTGCACCCGGGTGGGGGAGCATACCGTTCATCTGGCGGGCTGGGAACAGCCGCTGACCGTGGCTCTGCCGGTGCCCGAAGGCTGCCGCGCCGTGGGCATCCGCGCCCATGACCTTGCACCCTGCGCTCCCGGCACCCCCAACAGCCTGCCGGTGCAGGCTGTCTCCACCAGCGAGAACCCCTTTGACTGGAACATGATCTTCACCCTGCCCGGCGGTGAGGCCCGCCTGTGGTGGAAGGTGTCCAAGGAGACAATGGCGGCCCCGCCGCCAAAAGCACCCGCCTGCCTTGCTGCCGCCCCGGAAAATATCATGCCGCTGGTCTGAGGTAAAAGAATCGCTCTCTCCCTGCTCCCGAAACAGAAATACGGAGCAGGGAGAAATTTTTTTGAAAAAAGTACTTGACTTTATCAAGTAATGTGATTATACTAGACCTTGTCAAGTAAAGGAGATGCAAAGTGTGATCCAATCGACCATATCCTTCTACGCGATGGAGTTTTACAAGCAGTTCGCAGCCTACACCACCCAGCAGCTGCAGGAGTTTGGCCTGAGCTTTGGCATGATGTATTTTGTGATCTACGTGGGCAAACATCCCGGCTGCACCCCGGCTGAGATGACCAAAAACCTGCACCTGGACTGGGGCCACTGCCAGCGCAGCGTGATCAAGCTGGTGGAAGATGGCTTTATGACCCGGGAAAAGCAGGGCCGCAGTTATCATTTGGGGCTGACCCCGGCGGGTGAGAGAGCATTCCGGACCTGCCACCAGGTATTTTTTGATTGGGATGCACAAAATCTGAGCGGGCTGACCGAAGAGGAACAGCACCAGCTCCTGAGCCTGCTGCAAAAGGCAGCACGGACGAGAAAAGAGAGTGTGTAACATGTACGACACCATCCTGAGCCCCATTGATTACGGTGGAATGCAGCTGAAGAACCGCATCATCTTTGCCCCCACCACCTTCGGCCTTTCGGACGAGGAATATCTGGCGGAGATGGAGCGGCTGGCCAAGGGCGGCTGCGCCATGATCATCATCGGCGATGTGCCGGTGGCCAAGAGCCGGTTCGAGAAGTCCCTGTTTGACAAAAAGGGCTTTGCCTTCTATCAGCAGATCTGCGAGACTGCCCACAAATACGGCTGTAAGGTCTGCGCCCAGCTCCACCAGACCGATACCGACATGATGTCCATCATCAAGTGCATCCCGGGGATGCTGATGAAAAAGATCACCCCCGACCAGCTGCGGGAGCGGATGAACGATGCCGTGGGCCCCTACATCACCAAGATGTCCCAGAAAAAGATCCATCAGATCATCGCGGGCTTTGGCAAGGCTGCTGTGCTGGCAAAGCAGGCGGGCTTTGACATGGTGCAGGTGCACGGCGACCGGATGTGCGGCAGCTTCTCTTCCGCCATCTTCAACCACCGCACCGATGAATACGGCGGCAGTGCCGAGCGCCGCGCCCGCTTTGCCGTGGAAGCTGTCAAGGCAGTGCACGCCGCTGTGCCCGGCATGGCCATTGACTACAAGCTGGCTGTCCGGCAGGAGAACCCCCATTACGGCAACGCCGGTGTGGTGGAGGAGGAACTGGCCGTGTTCGTGCCCCTGCTGGTGCAGGCAGGCGTGACCAGCTTCCATGTGACACTGGCCAACCACTCTGCGCTGGAAAACACCATCCCGCCGGCCAGCCACCCCGAGTTCAAGGAGAACGGCTGCTTCCTCAAGTTCTGCGATGAGGTGCGCCGGTATACCAGCGTGCCGCTCTGCGGTGTGGGCGGCCTGAACGACCCCGATTTCGTGGAGCAGCAGCTTGCCAGCGGCCGCATCCAGTGTGCGGCAATGTGCCGCCAGCTGCTGGCCGACCCCAACTGGGTCAACAAACTGCAGAGCGGCAATGCGGCAAAGATCCACCGCTGTGTCCGCTGCAACAAAAAGTGCCTGGGCGGACTGATCGCCCATCAGGGCACCCGCTGTATCTATGATGCCCTGAACGCAAAAGAACAGGGAAGCATCTGATCTCAAAGAGAATAAAGGAGAATGACCATGAGCTACGCCATCGTTTTCAGCAGCAAGACCGGCAACACCCGCCTGCTGGCCGACACCCTTCGCGCAAGCCTGCCCCAGAATGAGTGCACCTACTTCGGAGCACCGGCCCCGGAGGCACTGGAGGCTGAGACCCTTTACATCGGCTTCTGGACGGACAAGGGCCATGCCGATGATACCCTCACCGCCTTTTTGCAGACCCTGAAGGGGAAGCGGATCTTTTTGTTCGGCACCGCAGGCTTTGGCGGCAGTGCGGAATATTTTGAGCAGATCCTGGCGGCGGTGCAGAAATCGCTGGATGAGAGCAACACGGTCATTGGAACTTATATGTGCCAGGGCAAGATGCCCATGACCGTGCGCCAGCAGTACGAAAAGATGCTGCAGCAGCCCAACCATGCACCCAACCTCGAGATGCTGATCGAGAATTTTGACAAGGCACTGGCTCACCCGGATGCCGCAGACCTCGACCAGCTGCGCAAAAAGGCGGCAGAGGTGCAGGCATAACGGAAGAACTCTTCAAAAAAGCAGATTTTTTGAGAAGGCTGCTCCAAAACAGTTGACAGGTTCTGCCCGATGTGGTAGGATAATGTCGAGGAAATGGGAACAGTTCCTCAAGGTGAATTGAATATTCTCGGCAAAACAGTCGAAAGGCTGTGACGCAAAGCTACAGGGCCTGTAAAATGGCAGCCAGCTGCTTCTCAAAGAAATCTTTCTTTGGGCGACCTGCTTAGATTTTCTAGGTGTTGTTTTGCTGAGTGTATTGCAGAACAACACCTTTTTTCGTTCTCAAATTTCTTCCCAAAAGAAGAAAGGCACACAAAACTGAATATCCTCGGCAAAGCAGTCGAAAGGCTGTGACGCAAAGCTATAGGGCCTGTAAAATGGCAGCCAGTTGCTTCTCATCACCTGAGGGTCTCCACAGCGGAGATTGGGTGTTGAGTGACCTTCATCTGAAGCATCAGGTGTCGATTGCCGAGTATACCAGCAATCGACACCTTTTTTCATGGGGCAACACAAAAGAGGTTCAACACCATGCGTAACGCTTCGATGAAAGTCCTGAAGAATCTGGTCTGCTGCGCCGCATTCATCTGCCTGATGTTTGTTCTGGCAATGCCCGCACACGCAGCTTCCAAGGCCGATGAGCTGCTGCAGCTCGTCAACGCAGAGCGTGCACAGGCCGGTGTGGCTCCTCTGAGCATGGGCAGCAGCGCACTGAATGCTGCCGCACAGGCCCGTGCAGAAGAACTTACCGTCAATTATTCCTACAACCGCCCCAATGGCAGCCGCGAGTTCACCATCCTGCCGGAGTACGGTGTGGACGATGTTTCTGTGGGCGAGAACTACTGGGCAGCTGCTGAGGATGCTTCGGACGTGGTTGCCGCCTGGAATCGCTACGATTTCTTCAAGGAGCGGATGCTGGACAAGGATGCAACCTCTGTTGGCATTGGCTACTACGAGGGCGGCGAGTACGGCAATTACTGGGTGATGATCTTTACCTACGCCCGCGGCACCAGTGAGAACGGTTTCGCACAGGAAGTGCTGGCGCTGGTCAACGCTGAGCGCGCAAAGGAAAATCTGGCACCTCTGGCCATGGGCGATGCCAAGCTGCAGGCCGCCGCCGATGAGCGTGCAAAGGAAGTGGCAAAGGTCGCTTCCCACACCCGCCCCGATGGCACCAACTGCTTCACCGTGCTGAAGGAGTACGGCGTGTCTGATACCGCCACCGGCGAGAATGCCGCCTGGGGCGAGACCACGCCTGAAAAGGTCGTTGCAGACTGGATGGCTTCGGAAGGCCACCGTGTCAATATCATGGACCCCGCCGCCAAGTATATGTGCCTTGGCTACAACTACGATGCCAATTCTCAGTGGGGCCACAACTGGATCCAGATCTTCGCAAAGTAAGCGGAGGACTTCCATTGAGCGTTGTACGATGAAATAAAACAGAGCAAAAAGAGATGCACCCCGCTCCCTGAACCGGTTTCAGAAAGGCGGGGTGCATCTCTTTTGTTTTTTATTCTGCTGCCATCTCAGCCACATCCTCGGGGCTGAAATCGCCCAGGGGCAGGATGAGCCGGCCCAGCGTCTCCTGCGGCAGGGCGGCAAGCCGGGCACTCTCGTCCGCAATTTCGGCAGGGCAGAGGACGTGCACGCCGTCCGCACCGGTCTCTACCCGGGCGCGGTGGCCGGTGGCAATGTACTGGATGCCCAGCCGGTCAGCCGCCGCCAGCAGGGCGGGGAAGCGCAGGTCGGCCGGGGCAGCGGTCTCCTCGGCCAGTTGGCTGGCCAGTTCGCTGGCATTCAGGGTGATGCACTCGATGCCCAGAGCCTTGGCGGCTTCCTTGGCGGCATCCACAACGGGGTCATCGGTGCACAGACGCACCACAGCGCCCATCACCGCAAAGCCCTGCTGCTGTAAAATGCGGACAGCTGCTTTGCAGCCCGTGCCGCCGCACAGGCCTACCAGTACCTTGTCCTGCTGTTCATAGGTGTCGAACCCGCTGCCGGGCAGAAATGTATCGCTCATCGTCCCTGTCTCCCTCCGTGTGCCTGACTTTGTGCCACGGCCAGCTGGTCGCAGCGCTCGTTTTCCGGGTGGCCTGCATGGCCCTTGACCCAGACATAGGTGATCTTGTGCCGGGCTTCCTGCTCCAATGCCTGTTCCCACAGGTCGGGGTTCAGGGCAGGGGAGCCGTCGGACTTTTTCCAGCCCCGGCGCTTCCAGCCCCTGGCCCAGCCCTTTTCCAGCCCGTTGATGACGTACTGGCTGTCAGAGCACAGCCGCACCTCACAGGGCTCCTTGAGCTGGCGCAGGGCCTCGATAAAGGCGGTCAGCTCCATCCGGTTGTTGGTGGTGGAAGCATCGCCGCCGCTGAGCTCTTTTTCGTAGACCTTGCCGTTGAAGCGGTAGCGCAGCACTGCACCCCAGCCGCCCGGGCCGGGGTTGCCGCTGCACGCGCCATCGGTGTAAACTTCGACTTGTTTCATCTGTTTCTCCCGGAACTTGAATTTTTGGATACCTCTATTTAGAGCTATTTTTCCGGTTCTGTCAAGAGGAAAACGTATCATCCCCGGCTTTTCCGGCAAAGCTTTGAATTGACAAAGTGGACAAGAAATACTATACTGTTTGTAACAAAATGCGTATAGGGGCGCACCGATGCGGTGTGTCCGGCCGGAACGGGGCAGTGCCGCGGTCGCATCGAACAGATGGACTGACAGGGCAGAAATTACTCCGTTCCGGCCATCCCAGTGCCGAAAACGGGCATGGAAGCGAAAAATTCTATACGATGGTTTCGATGGGAGCGGCGGTGCGTTTGCTGCTCCTTCACAGCAGACAGGCCGCTCGCAAAGGGGTGTGCCTGCGTTTTGTAATTGATTTTGGAGGTACCGCATGGCACAGGTCAAAGAACAGAACCCGGCTCAGGCTCAGAACAATCCGAACAGAAACAGTGAATCCGGCGGGGAAAAGCGTACCCGCACCCGCCGCCCTTATTATAACCGGCGGCCCCGCCGCGCACAGCAGCCCAAGGAGGCCGCTGTGCCCATCCACATCTACCCGCTGGGCGGTCTGGGCGAAGTGGGCAAGAACATGACCGTGTACGAGTGCAACGGGGATATGATCATTGTGGACTGCGGCCTTGTGTTCCCGGACAGTGAGATGTACGGCGTGGACATGGTCATCCCCGACTTTACCTTTGTGGTGCAGAATAAGGACAAGATCAAGGGCCTGCTCATCACCCACGGCCACGAAGACCACATCGGCAGCATTCCCTACCTGCTGCAGAAGTTTGATCTGCCCATCTACGGCACCCGGCTGACCTGCGGCCTCATCCGGAACAAGCTGGAGGAGTTTGGCCTGGCGGGCAAGACCAAATTCGTGGAGATCACCCCCAAGCAGAAGATCAAGCTGGGCTGCTTTACCGTGGAGCCCATCCATGTCAACCACTCCATCCCCGATTCCGTGGCATTTGCCATTGACAGCCCTGCCGGAACGATCATCCAGACCGGCGACTTCAAGATCGATTACACCCCGTTGGCCTGCGGCGTGACCGACCTGACCACCCTTTCGGAGTATGGTCAGAAGGGTGTGCTGGCCCTGCTGAGCGATTCCACCAACGCCGAGCGCCCGGGCTTTACTGCCACAGAGCAGAAGGTGGCCGCCGGTGTCCGCAATCTGTTTGCCCGCGCCCGGAACAAGCGCATCATCATTGCGACCTTTGCGTCCAATATCTACCGCGTCCAGCAGATCATTGATCTGGCCGTGGAGGATGGCCGCAAGGTGGCGTTCAGCGGCCGCAGCATGGTCAATAACACTGCCATGGCGCAGGAGCTGGGTTATATGCACATCCCCGAGGGCACCCTTATCAGCGTGGATGAGCTGAACCAGTACCCGCCGGAGCAGGTGGTGCTGATTACCACCGGCAGCCAGGGCGAGCCCCTGAGCGCTCTTTCCCGCATGGCCTCCTGCAGCCACCGCCAGGTGCGGGTGGGCCCCGGCGACTTCATCATCATCTCTGCCAACCCCATTCCCGGCAACGAGAAGAGCGTGACCAAGATCGTCAACGGTCTGCTCCTGCTGGGCGCGGAGGTCATCTACGAGAGCATGTATGATGTCCATGTTTCCGGCCACGCCTGCCAGGAAGAGCAGAAGCTGATGCTCACCCTGACAAGACCCAAGTATTTCCTGCCCGTGCACGGCGAGTACAAGCAGCTGAAAAAGCATGCCCTGACCGCTGCGTCTCTGGGCATTCCCACCAGCAACATCCTCATTGCCGAGAACGGCTCCAACGTCATCCTGAGCCGGGACGAGATCAAACTGGGCGAGCCTGTTACCGCCGGTGCCGTGATGGTGGACGGCCTGGGCGTGGGCGATGTGGGCAATGTGGTCCTGCGTGACCGCAAGCATCTCTCTGAGGACGGTCTGGTCATCATTGTGGCTACCGTGGACAGCAAGACCGGCAAGGTGCTGGCGGGGCCTGACCTTGTGAGCCGCGGCTTTGTCTATGTGCGCGAGAACGAGAGCCTGATGGACGGGGCCCAGAGCATTGTGGAAAACGCGCTGGATCGCTGCGTGGAAGAGCATGTGCGCGACTGGAACAGCGTCAAGACCCGCGTGCGTGAGGCGTTGAGCAGCTATATCTACCGCCGCACCAAGCGCAGCCCGATGATCCTCCCCATTCTGATGGAGGTATAAGCCGGAAGCCGCCCCGCCGGGGCAGGCAGACCAGGAGGCAGAAGATCCCATGAAACAAAAACCGAGATGGACGTTAGAAATGCTGATCGCCGCGCTGGCAGTGCTGTGTGCACTGCTGACACTGGCGCTTCTGGTGCAGCGGCCCGCAGGCTGGCCTGCGCTGGCAGTGCTGGTGGTGCTGTGGGGCATCGGCATCTGCGTTTTCCGGTATCAGCTGCGGCGCTGGACCGCCAAGTGGGTGGCTGGCGGCAGCTTTGAAAATTCCAGGACCCAATACAGCCTGGAATCCCTCTCTCAGCCGGCGGCTCTGCTTTCTGGCGAGACGGTGCTGTGGTATAACAGCCGCTTCCGCACGGCGCTGCTGGGCGGCGAGGACCGGCTTGCAGGCAGGGCACAGAAGCTGCTGCCCGGCCTGGACACCGCACAGGCGCGCACCCCGGAGGGGCAGCAGCTCAATCTGGCCGACGGTGTGTGGAATGTGCACAGCAGTACCGTGCCGGGCGGCAGCGAGAGCATGACGCTGCTCGTGTTCAATGAGGAGACTGCCCTGCGCAGGATCGAAACGGAGTACAAGGCCAGTCGCCCGGGCTACATGGTGTTCCTGGTGGACGGCTACGACGATGTGTTCAGCGATATGCTGGACAGCGAGCGCGCCCGCCTGCTGGAGGGCATCAACCGGGTACTGGAGGATATGATCGGCCGGGGCACAGGCTTTCTGCGCCGCGTTGCCAGCGGCCGCTATATCGCCGTGGTGGAAGAGCGCCATCTGGAGCAGTATGCCCAGCGCGGCTACGATGTGCTGGATAAGATCCGTGCCCTGGACCCCAGCGTGAACCTGTCCATCTCCATCGGCATCGGGCGCGGGGCCAAGACCCTGCGGGAAGCCCAGGATATGGCCGTGCAGGCGCTGGATATGGCGCAGGGCCGCGGCGGCGATCAGGCCGCTGAAATGACACCGGACGGCTTTACGTTCTACGGCGGCGTGAGCCACGGCGTGGAAAAGCGCAGCAAGGTGCGCAGCCGCATCGTGGCCGATCAGCTGGTCAGGCTCGTCAAGGAGGCGGACCATGTGGTCATCATGGGCCACCGGATGAGCGATCTGGATGCCATCGGCGCTGCCGAGGGCGTGCTGCGCATCTGCAAGATCTGCGATGTCCCGGCGGTGATCGCCGTCAGGCGGGATGCCACGCTGGCGGGCAGCCTGATCGATGCCCTGTGCCGGGCCGGGCAGGCGGATGATTTCATCGACCCCAAGGGGGCTTTGCCCATTATCTCCAAGAAAACGCTCTGCGTGGTGGTGGATACATACCAGCTGGGCCTTGTGGAAAGTAAGGAGATCCTGGAAAGGTGCGGCAAGGTGGCTGTCATCGACCACCACCGCAAGGGCGTGGGCTTCATCGAGCATGCAGACCTTGTCTGCCACGAGCCCTACTCCTCCTCGGCCAGTGAGCTGGTCACGGAGCTTTTGCAGTATGTGGGCGACCGGGACGACAAGCCCAGCCGGGTGGAGGCCGAGGGCCTGCTCTCGGGCATTATGCTGGATACCCGGGACTTCACCCTGCACACCGGTGTGCGCACATTTGAAGCTGCCGCCGCTCTGCGCCGCTATGGTGCGGAGACGGAGCGGGTGCGCCAGCTCTTTGATGTGACCATGGTGGAGTACAACGCCAAGGCAGACCTTGTGGAGGCTGCCCAGATGTATCGCAGCTGCGCCATCTCGGTGAGCGGCGAGGTGCCCCCCGAGGCCCGTGTGGCCATTGCGCAGGCTGCCAATGACCTGCTGACCATCCAGAATGTGGAGGCCAGCTTTGTGGCCGTGCAGGTGGGGAGCGGTGTGAATATTTCCGCCCGCAGTCTGGGGGCGGTCAATGTTCAGGTCATCATGGAAAGTCTGGGCGGCGGCGGCCATCAGACCATGGCGGCGGCCCAGCTCAAGCATATCACCCCCGAGGCAGCCCGGGCACGCATCCAAACCGCCATCGACCAGTACCGTGAGAGCCAGAAGAAGCCACTCTCCAAAAATGAACCTGAATCCAGAAAAAAGGAGAAGCAGGGATGAACCATTACGATTATCTCATCGTAGGCGCAGGCCTTTACGGTGCGGTGTTTGCCCAGCAAGCAAAAAAGGCGGGCAAAACATGCCTTGTGATTGATAAGCGCAGCCACATTGCCGGGAATATCTACACCGAGGAAGTGGAGGGCATACAGGTCCACCGCTATGGTGCCCACATCTTCCACACCAGCAGCAAGGCAGTGTGGCAGTATGTGAACCAGTTTGCGGAGTTCAACCGCTACACCAACAGTCCCGTTGCCAACTATCACGGCGAAATCTACAATCTGCCCTTCAATATGAACACCTTCAATAAGATGTGGGGTGTGGTGACCCCCGCCGAGGCCAAGGCAAAGATCGAGGAGCAGAAGCGGGAAGCGGGCATCACCGACCCGAAAAATCTTGAGGAGCAGGCCATCAGTCTGGTGGGCACGGACATTTACGAAAAGCTCATCAAGGGCTACACCGGCAAGCAGTGGGGCCGCCCCTGCACCGAACTGCCAGCTTTCATCATCAAACGCCTGCCGGTCCGCTTTACCTACGACAACAACTATTTCAACGCGCTGTATCAGGGCATCCCCGATGGCGGCTATACCGCTATGGTGGAAAAGATGCTGGAGGGCATCGAGGTGCGGCTGAACGTGGATTATCTGGCCGACCGGGAGAACCTGAACGCACTGGCCGACAAGGTGGTTTACACCGGCCCGGTGGATGCCTACTTTGGCTACCGGCTGGGGGCCCTGCAGTACCGCAGCGTCCGCTTTGAGACCGAGGTGCTGGATACCGACAACTATCAGGGCAACGCCGTGGTGAACTATACCGATGCCGAGACCCCGTACACCCGCATCATCGAGCATAAGCACTTTGAGTTTGGCACCCAGCCCAAAACGGTCATCAGCCGGGAATACAGCGCCGAGTGGAAGCCGGGCGATGAGCCGTATTATCCCGTCAACGACGAGAAGAACGGTGCCCTGTACGCCCGCTACAAGCAGTTGGCCGATGTCGAACCGAACGTCATTTTCGGCGGCCGGTTGGGCGAGTACAAGTATTATGATATGGATAAGGTGATCGAAGCAGCATTGGATGCGGCGGGGAAAGAGTTGGCGTGAACTGCTGATCGCCGCACGAGGGGAGTTTCTCCGGCAAGTGTCCGCTGGGGTGGGACCCTGTTGCCGCGCAGCGGCAATAGGGCGGGCGATGGAATGGCCCGTTTCACTTGCGGGAGAAAGCTCCCGGAGATGCGGCAGCCCCCGACCGTTGACGGAAACGCGCAATTGCTGTATACTAGCCATAGAAATCCACCGGTTCCCCGGTGAGAAGTGAGGGATAACACCATGAAAGTGATTCTGAAGCAGGACGTAAAGGGCATTGGCAAGAAGGATGAGATCCATGAGGTCTCCGACGGCTACGCCCGCAACTTTCTGTTCCCGCGCAAGCTGGCCGCTGTGGCCGATGCTTCTGCGGTGAATATCGCACGCGGCAAGGAGGCCGCTGCGGATTTCCACGAGGCTGAAACTGTGGCCGCCGCACAGGCTGTGGCTGCAAAGATCGAGGGCAAGACCGTGACCATCAAGGCCAAGGGCGGCGCATCCGGCCGCCTGCACGGCAAGGTCACCGGCAAGGAAGTTGCCGAGGCTCTGGCCCAGCTGGCCGGTTCTCCCATTGATAAAAAGAAGATCGAGCTGGAGACCAAGGACATCAAGGATGCCGGTGTGTTCAACGCAAAGGTGCGCCTGTATGTCGGTGTCGTGGCTTCCTTCAAGATCATGGTGGAAGTAGAACAGGCCTGATTGAAATGCCATCTGCGCCCCCTGCCTTCAGGGGGCGTTTTTGGCGTTTTGGGAAGCTGGCCCAGTATGGAGGGGGATGAACCATGCCCAACGAACAACGACATTATTCCAATGAACTGAATCTGGAGAGTGTGGGCATCAATCTGCCCTACAATATGCAGGCCGAGCAGAGCGTGCTGGGCGCTGTGCTGCTCAAGCCTGAGACCCTGACCGATCTGGTGGAGATCATCCGGCCGGAGATGTTCTACACCCGGCAGAACGCCCAGATCTACTCCGAGATGCTGCGCCTGTTTACGGCAGACCAGACCATCGACTTTGTCACTCTGCTGGATGCTGTCATCTCCGATGGCGTGTTCCCCAGTGCGGACGAGGCAAAGGTCTACCTGACCGGTCTGGCCGAGACGGTGCCCAGCATCTCCAATGTGAAGGCCTATGCCCAGATCGTGCAGGAAAAGTACCTGGTGCGCCAGCTGATGGGCGTTGCCAAGGACATTCTGCAGGACGCGGGCGATGAGCCGGACGCTGACCTGCTGCTGGAAAACGCCGAGCAGCGCATCTACGAGATCCGCTCCGGGCGGGATTCCAGCGCGTTGACCCCGCTTTCCTCCAGCATGGTGGAGACGCTGACCAACCTGCAGAAGATCAGCGGTCCGGATGCCGACAAGTACAAGGGCATCCCCACCGGCTTCCGTCTGCTGGATACTGTCCTGACCGGCCTGGGCCGCGGCGACCTCATCATTCTGGCCGCCCGCCCCGGTATGGGCAAGACCAGTTTTGCGCTGAACATTGCCACCCGCGTTGCCATGCAGCAAAAGGTGCCGGTGGCCATTTTCAGCCTGGAAATGACCAAGGAGCAGCTGACCAACCGCATCCTTTCGGCGGAAGCAGGCATCGACAGCCAGGCTTTCCGTACCGGTGCCCTCCGCAGTGAGGACTGGGAGTATCTGGCACTGGCAACGGAAAAGCTCCACGATGCTCCCATCTATATGGACGACACCTCGGGCATCACCATCACCGAGATGAAGGCGAAGATCCGCCGGGTCAATCAGGACCCCACCCGCCCCAATGTGGGCCTGATCGTCATCGACTACCTGCAGCTGATGACCACCGGCCAGCGCAGCGAGAACCGTGTGCAGGAGATCAGCTCCATCACCCGAAACCTGAAGATCATGGCTAAAGAAATGAATGTGCCCATTATCGCACTTTCTCAGCTGTCCCGTGCGGTGGAGAAGCAGGGCAACAACTCTTCTCACCGGCCCCAGCTGTCGGACCTGCGTGACTCCGGTTCTATCGAGCAGGATGCCGACTGCGTCCTCTTCCTTTACCGTGATTCCTACTACGCCAGCCAGAACCCCGATGGTGCCGAGGTGGATGCGGATACCGCAGAGTGCATCGTGGCAAAGAACCGCCACGGCGAGACCAGCACGGTGCCGCTGGGCTGGGATGGCGCACACACCCGCTTTATGGATGTGGACTTCAAACGCTGATGAACGACGAAACATCAAAATTGATCGCTAAAGTAGAGCACCTTGCCCGGCAGGAGCAGCTGTTTGCGCCTGCGGAGCCGGGCCGGGCTCTGCACCTGTGCGCCGCCGTTTCAGGCGGGGCCGACAGCATGGCGCTGCTGCGGGTGCTGCTGGAACTGCAGGAAGCTTTTGAGTATACCCTTTCTGCCTGCCACGTCAACCACGGCCTGCGGGGCGAGACTGCGGACCGGGACGAAGCTTTTGTTCGGGCCGAGTGTGCCCGGCTGGGGGTGCCGCTGACAGTCTTCCACCCGGCAGATGTGGGAATGACTGTGCCGCCCCATGCCGGGGAGGACTGGGCCCGCAAACTCCGCTATGCCTGCTTCGCCCAACTGCTGGCAGGCGGGATAGACTGCATTGCAACGGCCCATACTGCTACTGACCAGGCCGAGACCCTGCTGTTCCGGCTGGCCCGGGGCACCGGGCTGCACGGGGCAGGGGGCATCCGGCCCGGGCGGCCCGGCTACTGCCGCCCGTTGCTGGGCCTGACCCGGGCCGAGACCGAAGCGCTCTGCGCCGCCTTTGAGCAGGGCTGGGTGACGGACGAGACGAACGAGTCCGATGCCTACGCCCGCAACCGCCTGCGCCATGGGGCCGTTCCGGCCCTGCGCAGCGTCAACGCAGCGGCAGAGGAAAATCTGGCCCGCTTCTGTGAAAAGGCAGCCCGCGCGGATGCGTACTTTGCCCGGCAGGCGGAACAGCTGCTTTCCATCGCGCGTCTGGATGCAGCCCAGACTGCCCGCAAGGCCCCGAAAGCCAAGGCGGCTTGGCGGCTGGAGCCGCTGCAGGGCGCTGACCCGCTCATTCTGGAAGCGGCGCTCCATAGCCTTGTTGCTCCGGTGCGGGATGCCGAGGAAAAGTACATCCGCCTGCTGGCAGAGCTGGTGGAGCAGGGGAGCGGGGCGGTGCAATTGACCGATACGGTCCGCTTCTGCGCAGGCAGCGGGATGCTCTGGCAGGAAGAGGGCCGGCCGGAAGCGGCTGCGGCCCCTGCGTTTTCGCTGCCGTTTGCCCCTGCCGATGGGGCAGAATTTGCTCTGCCCGGGGGCCAAACCCTGAAAACACGGCTTTTTGTAAGCGGTTTTCGAGAAAAAACACAGGGTGTTCATAAAAAAGACTTAAAAAATCGGGCGGATTATGCTAGAATAACCTTGTTATATTCTGCCCTTACGCTGCGCACCCGTCAACCGGGAGACCGGTTCCGGCCTGCGGGGCGGGGGCTGAGCAAGCCCCTGCGCAAATGGATGAATGAGGCAGGCATTCCTGCCGGAATACGAGAGGGCCTGCCGCTGCTGGCGGCGGGCAGCGAGATCCTGTGGGTCTGTGGGGAGGGCTTTGCCGAGGGGCTGGCCCCGGACGAGGAGACTGTACAGATCTTGCAGTTGGAATTGGAAAATGGAGGAACAACCCATGAGCATGAATGACGATATCAAGGAAATCCTGGTCAGTGAGGAAGCACTGAAAGCCAAGGTTGCCGAACTGGGTGCACAGATCAGCAGGGATTACGAGGGCAGAAACCTTGTCCTCGTCTCCATCCTCAAGGGTTCGGTGGTTTTCATGGCCGACCTGATGCGGGCCGTGACCATCCCCTGCAGCATTGATTTTATGGTCGTGTCCAGCTACGGCGGCAGCAATACCACCACCAGCGGTCTGGTCAAGATCATCAAGGATCTGGACGGCGACCTGTCCGGCAAGGACGTGCTGATCGTGGAGGACATTCTGGATACCGGTGTCACCCTTTCCAAGCTGGTGCCCATGCTCAAGATGCGCAACCCGAATTCCGTGAAGATCTGCACCATTCTGGACAAGCCCAGCCGCCGCAAGGCCGACATCCAGCCCGATTACGAGGGTTTCCAGGTGCCGGACGAGTTTGTGGTGGGCTATGGTCTGGACTACGATGAGAAATACCGCAACCTGCCCTATGTGGGTGTGCTGAAACCGGAAATCTACGCATAACAAAAACGAATTAGAACTGGAGTTGATCCCTTTTGCAACCGAAACGACCTCGCTTTAATCCCCTGATCCTGGCGCTGGCACTGGCCGGTGTCCTGATGATCTGGTCGGTGCTGGGCACCAGCGACAGCAGTACCGGCGGCTCCACCATGAGCTACTCGACTGTGGTGCACTACTTTGAGAACAATCAGGTCACAGCCTTTACGCTGGACCGCAACACCAGCATCATCACCCTGACGCTGAAGGAGGGCAAGCAGGAGCTGCCCGAAACCACAGGTGCCACCGCTGCCACACAGGCCTCCGGCGGTCTGCTGAGCAATATGTTCTCCTCCTCCACCTCTTCCGTGGGGGCAACCAGAAACGATGACGGTACGGTGACGGTGCGCTACAAGCTGCCCTACGCCTATGTGTTTATCGAGAACGTCCAGCAGTATATCGATTCCTACGACGCAGCCAACCCGACCGCGCCCATGGAGTACGATTACACCACCCTGAAGGAGTCCATCCCCTGGATGGAGATCCTGTTCTACCTGGGAATGCTGGGCTGCACCGGCTTCCTGCTCTTCTCCATGATGCGCGGCGGCGCTGGCGGCGGCGGTATTATGAACGTGGGCAAGGCCAAGGTGAAGGACGAGCATGAGAACAAAAAGACCGCGACCTTTGCCGACGTTGCCGGTGAGGACGAGGAAAAGGAAGAGCTGAAGGAGGTCGTGGAGTTCCTCAAGAGCCCCGACAAGTTCAACACGCTGGGTGCCCGCATCCCCCACGGCGTTCTGCTGGTGGGCCCTCCGGGTACCGGTAAGACCCTGCTGGCCCGTGCCTGCGCCGGTGAGGCAGGGGTGCCCTTCTACTCCATTTCCGGCTCCGACTTCGTGGAAATGTATGTCGGTGTCGGCGCGTCCCGTGTGCGTGACCTGTTTGATAAGGCCAAAAAGACCATGCCCTGCATCATCTTCATCGATGAGATCGATGCCGTGGGCCGTCAGCGCGGCGCAGGTCTGGGCGGCGGCCACGACGAGCGGGAGCAGACCCTGAACCAGCTGCTGGTCGAGATGGACGGCTTTGAGGCCAACGATGGTGTCATCGTGATGGCAGCCACCAACCGTGCCGACATTCTGGATAAGGCCCTGCTCCGTCCGGGCCGCTTTGACCGTCAGGTCTATGTGGGCCTGCCCGATGTCAAGGGCCGCGAGGAGATCCTCAAGGTCCACACCAAGAATAAGCCTCTGGCTCCCGATGTCTCCCTCAGAGTCATCGCACAGCGCACCGCAGGTTTTGCGGGTGCCGACCTGGAGAACCTGGTCAACGAGGCCGCTCTGCTGGCTGCCCGCCGCAGCCGCAAGGCCATCACCATGGAGGACATCGAGGAAGCTTCCATGAAGGTCATGGCAGGCCCCGAGAAGAAGAGCCGTGTTGTGACTGCCGAGGAAAAGAAGCTGACCGCCTACCATGAGGCGGGCCACGCCGTGGCAGGCTTCTATTGCAAGCACCACCCCCGCGTGCACGAGATCACCATCATCCCCCGCGGCCAGGCTGGCGGCTACACCATGTATCTGCCCGAAAAGGATCGCAGCTATGTGACCAAGGGTGAGATGTTCGAGGATATCGTTTCCAGCCTGGGCGGCCGTGTGGCCGAGCAGCTGATCCTGGAGGATATCTCCACCGGTGCCTCCAACGACCTGCAGCAGGCTACCAACATCGCACGCCAGATGATCACCCGCTACGGCTTCTCCGAGCGTCTGGGCCCCGTGGTCTACGGCACCTCGCAGGAGGAGACCTTCCTTGGCCGCGACTTTGGTCAGGGCAAGGGTTACAGCGAGACCACCGCTGCCGAGATCGACAGCGAGACCCGTGATATCATCGATGAGGCTTACGAGACCTGCCGCCGCACCCTGACGGAGCACATCGACCAGCTCCATGCGCTGGCACAGGCTCTGATGGAACGCGAAAAGCTGAACGAGCAGGAGTTCAACACCGTGATGGCCGGCGGCAAGCTGCCCCCGCGTGACGGTGACGAGCCTGCACAGGAACCCGCCGCACCGGCAGCCCCGGTGGAGACCGCAGAGCCTGCCGAGAGCGCAGAGCCCGCTGAACAGGCGGAGCAGGCCGTGCTGGGCGAGGAAATGCCCGACCCGGCGCAGGATGCCCCGCAGGAAAACGAATGATCGAAGGGAGCGAGTGTCGTGGAGGAAAATTTTAACCCGGTCGCACGCACCCGGGCCAACTATTATACCCCGGGCAGCCCGGTGCAGTTCGTCTGTGTGGAGCTGCTCAAGGGCGAACTCAGCGGCGAGAACGCAGTCTGCCTGACCTTCAAGAACATCTCCAAGGTCACCCTGACTGCACTGGAGATCCACTTCAAGTGCAAGGGTGTGGACGGCATCATCCTGTGTGAGGATGCCTTTGAATACCGCGAGATCGAGGTCAAGCCCGGTGAGAGCTTTGGCATGGACGATGCCGTGTTCGTGACCCAGAAAGCCATCACCAGCGTGGATGTGGTCCTGAAGAACGTATACAGCGGCAAAAAGGTCGTGCATCTGGATGCCATCAAGCGCGTCCGCCTGCCGGCCCCGCGCCGCCTGAGTCCGGAGCTGGAAAAGGCACTGGAAAGCCGGATGAACCGCACCGGCCTCAAGTATATGCCGCAGGTGTTCGAGAACGGCTGGTACTGTGCCTGCGGTTCCTTCCACCCGAAGGAAGAGGACACAGTCTACTGCACCGAGTGCGGTTGTGACCGCATCCTGCTGCAGAACGCCCTGAACACCCTGCTGCAGCCCGGCCAGAAGGCCGCCCCTGCAGAGCAGGCCCCGGCGGCGGAGGCCACCCGCGTGGCGAGCGCCGCTCCGCAGGAAGAGCCGACCCGCATCGCGGCCAGCGCGCCGGTGCAGGCAGAGCCCACCCGGGTCATCCCGACGGCCCGCCCGGCAGAGCCTGTCGGCGCTCCGACCAGCTTTGCACCGCCGGTGGAACACACCCCTGCTCCGGAAGCAGAGCCTACCCGGGTGCTGGATGCCGCCACCCGCGCGGCGTTCCCCGGCAGCGGTGCAGCGGCTGTGGATGACGAGGGCACCCGTGTGATGCCTGCTGCTGCCCGCCGTGCCGCCCCGGCCCGCCAGCCGGAACCCGAGGTGGAGCAGTACGATGAGGAGGACGATGCGGAAGAGAGCCGTGACGGCATTGCCGAGACCCTCGTCCGCTGGGTCCCGCCCATCACCGCCATCGTCTGCGCAGGCATTGCGCTGTGGGGCTTCGTCTATTATCAGTTTATGATGTAAATGAATGACGGAGGAGGCTGCGCTTCCTCCGTTTTTTGGTTGTACGAAGGAGAAACGTTATGCCTGACGAAGCACTGCAAACCGCTTTTGAGATCAAAACTACCTGCGATGAGATCAGCCGCAAGCTACTGCGCTGGCACTGGGAGAATAAGCCCGGGGAGCACAGCCTGGGAGCCCTGCTGGATCACATCCGTACCCGCCAGCAGGAGAGCCCCGAATATTATGACCGTCTGCCCGATCTGGCGGGCCGAAACAGCTGGCAGCAGCTGGATACCACCCTGTGTATGCGGGTGCTGCTGGACCCTGAAAAGGATGCGGCCCGCCCGCTGGATCTGCTGGGCAATACGGAGCACCCCGCTGCTGCCCGCCGGGCCTGCAACGCGGTGCGCACTGCCCGCAATGAAGCGGCCCATGCCTCCGACCGCACGGCGGCTGCGCAGGCGGCGATCCTCTTCAACGAGGCCGTGGAAGCACTGGAAGAAGGCTATGCAGGCGCGCCCCTGCGCACCAGTGAGCTGGGCCAGTATTACCGGCTGGCTGAGGATTATCTGGGCCGCTGCGGGGCCAAAAAGCCCATTGCGTCGGCAGCCCCGGAAGAGAATGCACCCCGCGCGGCAAAGTCCGGCCAGAGCACTGCGGGCAGGAAAAAAGAGGGGACTTCCAGCAGTGCTTCCCGCCGCAGCAGCACAAAGCAGAACACGAGCGGCCGCAGTTCCAGCAGCGGAACCCGGAACCGGAAGCAGGGCAGCGGCCGGAACAGCCGTGCCCGGGCCAGACAGCAGCAGAAACAGGCCAACCGCACCGTTCTGCTGGTACTGCTGGCGATCTTGGCCGTGGGTCTGCTGATCCGCGGCTTTACCATGAACTGGCAGTGAAAGAGTGAGGGAACTATGAAGCAAAAACTGATTTTTCTGGATATTGACGGTACTTTGCTGCCTCCCGGTGAGATGACCGTTCCGGCCAGTGCCGTGGAGGCCATCCGGCAGGCCCGGGCCAACGGCCACAAGGTTTTTCTGTGCACCGGCCGCAACCTGCGCATGACGAAGCCGCTGCTTGCCTACGGTTTCGATGGCTTTGTCTGCTCTGCAGGCGGCTATGTAGGCTGTGATGGGAAAATTCTCGTGGATCTTCCCATGGAGCCTGCGCAGGTCGAGGGCCTGCGGGAGGTGCTGGGGCGTGCCGGTGCCGAGTGCACACTGGAAGCCCGGGATGATACTTACGGCGGCATCAGGATGATCGAGCGGTTCGCCCATTTGTTCCCCCGCAAGCCGGGGCAGCTGAACAGCGAGGCCGAGCGCTGGCGCAAAACGATGGAGTATGGCTTGACCATCCGGCCCATTGAGGAATACCACGGGGAGCCGGTTTACAAGGTGGTGTTCATCGCCCCCAACGAGGCCTGCCTTGCCGAGGCGAAGCAGCTGTATGAGAATCAGTTCATCTTCTGCGAGTCCAGGCTGGGGGATAACCCGTCGGCCATCGTCAACGGGGAGCTCATCAACCGCAAGTTCAACAAGGGCACCGGCATCAAGGCCATCTGCGATGAGCTGGGGTGTTCGCTGGCCGATACCATCGGCTTTGGCGACAGCGACAATGACCTGCAGATGACCGATGTGGTAGGCATCAGCGTCTGCATGGCCAACGGCTCTGACAACCTGAAAAAGCTCTGCGACCGCATCTGCCCGGCTGTGACGGAGGACGGCGTGGCAAGGGAGCTCAAAACTCTGGGCCTGATCTGAGAGCAGCCTTCCACAAAAGAAGAGATGATAACAAAAAATTCCCGCTCCATCGAGCGGGAATTTTTGTTAGAGAGGGTTATTTCTGATGGACTGCCTTGTGATATACCGCGTAGGCGATCACAGCAGAGAGAGCCTCTGTGATCCAGAAGGCGTGCCAGACACCGGTAGGGCCCATGCGGCCGCACAGCACCCACGCAATGGGCATGATGAAGATGATGTAGCGGCAGAGGGAGATGACCAGCGAGGGCACGCCCTTGCCCAGACCCTCCAGTGCGCCGGAGGAGGTGGTAGACACTGCCGAGACGATGAATCCCAGGCAGATGATCCGCAGGGCGGTCTGGCCGATGGCGATGGTCTCGGGGTTAGAGGTGAACAGACCCATCAGCGGGCCTGCAATGGTCAGGCAGAGCAGGGTGCCAATGGCCATGATCCCGGCGCTCAGGCCCAGTGTCAGGTTGTAGAGTCTGGACACACGGCCATGCTCCCGGGCACCGTAGTTGTAGCCCACCAGCGGGCGCATCCCCTGCACGATGCCGTTGGCCGGCAGGTAAAGGAAGGTCTGGAGTTTGTAGTAGATGCCCAGTACCGTCACATAGCTCTGGGAGTAGACCGCCAGCAGGCCGTTCAGGAAGGTGACCAGCAGGCTGGGCAGGGCCAGATTCAGGATGGCCGGTACACCGATGGCATAGAGCTTGCCGTCAAGGGCGGCATCGAACCGCAGGCAGCGGCGGGAGAAGCGGACGGCGACTTCGGTGGTGCAGTAGACATAGAGGTAGACCACAAGGGAAACGGCCTGCCCGATGCCGGTGGCAAGGGCCGCACCGGCAATGCCCAGGGCGGGCACCGGCCCAAGGCCGAAGATGAGGACGGGGTCGAGGGCGATGTTGGTCACGCAGCCGGTGATCAGCGCCACCATGGCAACGTTCATCCGGCCCACGGACTGGAAGATCTTCTCAAAGGCGAGGTCTGCCATGTTGACCAGCGAGAAAAGGAACACGATGGTGGAGTAGGTCACGCCCATGTCCACCAGAGCGGGATCGGTAGTGAAGCGGCGCAGGAAGCCGGGCATAATGGCAATGCAGAGGACCATGCCCAGCACACCGTGCAGCAGGGAAAACATCATGCCGTGGGTGGCGGCCCGGTTGGCGTTTTCGTGGTCGCCTGCGCCGAGGTAGAGCGCGATCTGGGCGTTGATGCCGATGCCAAAGCCGATGGCCACTGCATTGACAAAGTTCTGGATGGGAAACACCAGCGAAAGCGCCGTCATGGCCTGCTCGCTGATCTGGGCCACAAAGAGGCTGTCCACGATGTTGTACAGGCTGTTCACCAGCATCGAGATGACGTTGGGCAGGGCCATGGAGAGCAGCAGCGGGAACACCGGCCTGGTTTTCATAAAAGTATCGTTCATTTTCATTGCTCCTGAGGGTCAGATTTGGATTTGAAGGCAAAGCAAAAGCCACACAATGGCTTTTGTACCATTGTGTGGCGAAAAGTTGCAGAATGCTGTAAAAATCCACACGATATTTTATTGATTCAAAGATACCACATCACAGGGATACTTGTCAAGGACTTTTTAAAATAAAAGTATGACTTTTTACAGCGGCCCCTTGCCCTTGACAAGGGGCGCGGCGGCGGTAAAATAAGAACAGAACGCACAAAAGGAGGATCTGCCATGAAATGGATGATCGCGTCGGACCTGCACGGGTCGGCTTACTACTGCCGCAAAATGCTGGAGGCCTTTGAGCGGGAGGGAGCCGACCGGCTGTTCCTGTTGGGCGACCTGCTCTACCACGGCCCCCGCAACGACCTGCCCCGGGAGTACGCCCCCAAGGAGGTCATCCCCCTGCTGAACGAGAAAAAGGAGAAGCTGCTCTGCGTGCGGGGCAACTGTGATGCCGAGGTGGACCAGATGGTGCTGGAATTCCCCGTGCTGGCCGATTATGCGGTGCTTCCGGTGGGGCAGCGGCTCATTTATGCGACCCACGGGCATATCTATCATGTGAAAAATCTGCCGCCGCTGGCCCCGGGAGATGTGCTGCTGCACGGGCATACCCATGTTCCGGCCTGGACAGAGTTCGGGCAGGGAAATCTTTACCTGAATCCGGGTTCTGTAAGCATCCCCAAGGAGAACAGCCCCCACAGCTACATGACCCTGGAAGGAAACACGATGCAATGGAAAGAGCTGGAAAGCAGCGCTGTTTTCCATGAACTGACCCTTTGATAAAGTCCCCCGGCCGGTTTTGCGGGCAGCTTGAAATTTGCCCACCGGTATGGTATGATAAAACTGAAAACAGATCGGCAAAGTTCCGCAGAGCAGTGCTGTGTGGGGCAGAAGCCTTTTTGTTTCTGCAATGAGTTAGCTGAAGCTAACAAAATGACGAAAACAGCGGGCTGGACTTGTGCAGTTTGACAGGGGGGCCCGCAGATACAGTATGGAGGGAACAACAATGGTAGAAACGATCCTGAGGGTCGATGGTATGATGTGCGGTATGTGCGAGAGCCACATCAATGATGTGGTGCGCAAGACCGCCCGGGTGAACAAGGTGACTTCTTCCCACACCAAGGGCGAGACAGTCATCATCTCGGAGCAGCCGGTGGATGTGGAGACGCTGAAGGCTGCCATTGCCGAAACGGGCTACACCGTGACCGGCGTGCAGACCCGGCCCTATGAGAAAAAGGGCTTCTTCTCGTTCCTGAAAAAGTAACAGCCCGGTGTTTCTGGCCGGGCTGATCATGCAAAACAGGAGGGATCTCGTTATGAGGATCTTGGTGTACGGCGCAGGCGTTCAGGGCTGTCAGCTGGCCCACAGTCTGGCACAGAACAAGAAAAATGTGGTCACCCTGCTGGCCCGGGGCGAGTGGAAGGCAGTCATTGACCAGAAGGGCCTGACCATCCGCCACATGCTCCAGAGGAAAACAACGGTGGATCGGATGCAGACAATAGACGTGCTGGCCCCCGAGGATGTGTATGACCTTGTGTTTGTCACGGTGCAGGCCGGGCAGCTGGCCGATGTGCTGCCCATCCTCAAGGCGAACAGGAGCCAGTACTTCATCTTTGTGGGCAATGATCCCTATGCGCAGGAGATGCTGCAGGCCATGCAGCGCCCGGTGGATAAGATCGCCTTTGGCTTCCAGAACAATGCGGGCCGCCGGGAGCATGACCGGCTGGTCAGTGTGCACATGGGGATGGGAATGACCGTTGGCGGCGCAACCGCACCCCTGTCCGGCGCGTTCCGCCTGCGGCTGCAGGCTGCCTTTGAGGGGACTCATTACAAGCTGACCTATTACAGCGATATGGACGAGTGGCTCAAGAGCCACATCGCCTTTATCCTGCCCTGCGCCTATGCCTGCTATGCGGTGGATGGGGAACTTTCCCGCACCACAGTGGAACAGCGCAGGATGATCGTGGATGCCGCCTGGGAGTGCTGTGAGATGCTGAAAGCGGCAGGTGTTCCCGTGAACGATGCGGAGAACACCGACCGCTACCGCGAGGGCACCAAACAGCGGAAAAAGACCGAGCGGATGGTCTACTGGATGGCGCAGACGGTTGTTGGGAAGTGGTGCATTTCGGATCACGCCATGCGCGCGGTGAGTGAGATGCAGTATCTGGATGAAGCGTTTGCCGCCCTGCGCGCCACCACATTGGTGGAGATGACTGCCTGGGATGAACTGCGCAGATCCCTGCCCAGAAAGAAGTAAGAGCCGGAAAATGTCCGGAGCATGAGAAAAAGCCTGTCGGTTTTTGCGCTGACAGGCTTTTTCTATTGGTTCAGCGCCCAGAAGGCGGCAAGCTGCTGCTCCAGCTCTGTGGTGCTGCGCAGGTATTGGAGCTGGTGCCAGTGGCGGGGGAACAGGCGGGTGTATTCGGCGCGGGCAAAGCGGTCATCCAGCAGAAGCACCACGCCCCTGTCCTCCTGCGTGCGGATGACCCGGCCCGCCGCCTGCAGCACCTTGTTCATGCCCGGAAAACGGTAGGCGTAGTCGAAACCGGTGCCGCCCGCCTCGTCATAGTAGCGGCGCAGGATCTCCTGCCGGGAGTTCACCTGAGGCAGGCCCACCCCCACGATGGCACACCCGATGAGCCGGTCACCCACCAGATCCACGCCCTCGCCGAAGATGCCGCCCATGACCCCGAAGCCCAGCAGTGTTTTTGCTGGGCTTGGGCCGAACCGTTCCAGAAAGGCCGCCCGGGCCGCGTCGTCCAGACCACTCTCCTGGGCCAGCGTCCCGATGTCCGGGTAACGGGCGGTGAAGTCCTCATATACCTGCCGCAGATAGGCATAGCTGGGGAAAAAGGCCAGATAGTTGCCCACTTTGGCCCGGGCCAGTGCGGCCAGCGCATCTGAGACGGCCTGCACACTGGCCTCCCGGTCCCGGTAGCGGGTGGAGATGCCGGGCAGGCAGTAGAGCCCCAGATGTTCTGGCGGAAACGGGCTTTCCAGTGCCACAGCCCGGGCATCGGGACAGCCCAGCACGGAGCGGTAGTAGCCCGGCGGGGTGAGTGTTGCGCTGAACAGTGCTGCGGCCCGCCCGGCGGCAAGGCTGGCATCCACAAAGGGGGCAGGGTCAAGGCAGAGCAGCTCCCATTCCAGCTCGCTGCCCCGGGCTGTCAGCTGGGTGACAAAATGCGCGTCGTACCGCTCTGCTGCCCGGGTGATATCCTGCACCGCAAAGTAGAGCTCCAGCAGCTGGGCGTGGGCATCAGCCTCCGGGTTGGCCTCCAGCCAGTCCTGCAGGGGAGGCTGCAGGCTGAACAGCAGTCGGAGCAGCTCCTTCGGCAGCTCTTGCAAAAAGACTGTGCCATCCCGCGCCAGCAAAGGCTCCGGCAGCGGGAAGACGGCTTCTGCCGGTTCGGTGTCCAGAAGGCTGGTCTGTTGGGTGAAATCCTCTGCCGGCGATTCGGTGGGCGATGGACCCCGGCGGGGGGCCAGCTTCGTTACCGCCCGGCGCGCTTCCAGAAAGCCTTTGTCTGCCTTTGTCAACGCGGTTTTCAGTGCGCTTTTTCCTTTGCCGATGGCCCGTCTGGCATCGGTCAGGCTGCTCTTGCAGAACCGTGCCGAGTACATGGCTCTGGCCCGGTCCGGCAGGTTGTGGGCCTCGTCGATGAGAAAAATGTAGTCGCCCGCCGCATCGAAAAAGCGCCGCAGGTGCACGGTGGGGTCGAACAGATAGTTGTAGTCTCCGATGACCACATCACACCACTCGCTCAGGTCCAGCCCCAGCTCAAAAGGGCAGACCCTGTGCCGCCGGGCAATCTCGGTCAGGGCGACCCGGTCATAGGGGACGGCGCTGTCCAGCAGGTCGGCCAGCGCATCCTTCAGCCGCTCGTAGTAGCCGTTGGCGTAGGGGCAGGCTTCCGGCAGGCAGGCGGGACGGCCCTCAGCATCCTTGCACAGGCAGGCCTTCTCCTTGGCCGAAAGGGTCACGCTGCGCAGGGAAAGCGCCGGGTCTGCCGCCCGCAGACGGGCCAGTGCATCCTCAGCAGCGGCCTGTGTCGTGTTGCGGGCGGTCAGGTAGAAGATCTTTTCCCCCTTGCCCTCGCCCATGGCTTTCAGGGCAGGGAAGAGGGCACTCATCGTTTTGCCGATGCCGGTGGGTGCCTGGCAGAACAGCCGGGTACCGCCCTTCTGCTCTGCCTTGCCCGCAGCACAGGCGCGATAGACCTCCCCGGCAAGGGCGCGCTGCCCGGGACGGTAGGCCGGAAACGGAAATTGCAGGGTCCCAAGGCTTCGGTCCCGGGCTTCCACCCAGTCCAGCTGCCGCCGTGCCCAGGGAAGATACTGCCGCAGCAGGTCGTTGAGAAACGCATCCAGCTCAGCGGCAGAGAAGTGCCGGGTATAGCGGATGATCTCATCGGTGTCGATCTGGTAATAGGTCAGCCGGACATCCAGTGTTTCCAGCTCCCGCTGTTCGGCGCAGATGGCCCCGTAGACCATGCCCTGCGCCCAGTGGCAGGGGTTCATATCCTCCGTGATGGCATCGGTGGGCGCGGCGGTGGTCTTGATCTCGTCGATGACCACCGTGCCGTCCTCATCGGTAAAAATACCGTCGGCACGGCCCTCGATGGTGAACCCAATTCCCTCCATCGTCCGCTCTGCCGTGAGGAACACCTCAGCAGAGTAGCCTTCACCCGCCGCCTTCTGGAGCCTGCGGTGGATGCGTGCGCCCTCGTTGGCCCGGTCAAAGCCGGTAAAGCGGCTGTCAATGCTGCCGGTGCGGAGCAGGAACTCCACCAGTTCCCGGACAGAGAGACGGATGGCAGGCATGGGGTTCACTTCCTTTCTCTTGAGATTTTGCGCTTCAGTCAGGCTGTACAGAGCAGGGCCTACCCGAGACCCAGGATCTTTTGACAATTTGCTGCAACAGCATTCACCTGATCAAAATCCACGGCGGCCCGGTAATAAGTCTCCAGCTCATCATGGCAGTTCTTGGCCTGAGCCATCAGGGCGACAGCCTGGTCGATGAGCTCGGAGGCGGCACGGTCGTTGAAGCGCAGGCGGGCGCGGAAGCCGGACAGATTCTCCCGGTCCACAAAGCGGGTGCAGCGCACGGCCTGCACGCCGGGCAGCTGGATGGGATGCCAGAGGTTGTCGGTCAAAAAAGCCAGTCGCAGGGCCGGGATGAAGATGTGGTCGATCTGATCTTCAGGGTGCATGGCACAGGGGCAGGTGATGATGTGGTAGCCCCGGGCCAGCGCTTCGGCCCGGATGAGTTCCAGCAGCAGGCGGGAGACCGCCCCGTAATCATCCCGGAATACCACATACCGGTCGGCCAGCGCTTCCACCGTGCCCCGGTAGAATACCATCCCCTTGGGGGTGATGGCTGAGAGCAGCCGCAGCTCCTCGCTGGCGGTGCCCTCGGTGCGGGGAAGCAGCCGGGTGCAGAGACGCTTGACGTAGCGGCGCACCTTTTCAAAGTTGGCGCTGCAGGCCTCGGCCCGGCGGCTGTCCAGCATCAGGCTGCCCGCCGATGCGATATACCGGGCTGCCCGGCCCCGCAGGGCGGCATTCCGGGCAAACAGGGCCTTGACCTCGTCCCGGTGGGGAGCCAGCTTTCCGGCATCGATGGTGTGGTACAGGCTCACCACCAGCTCATCAGCCCCGGGCGCATCCGGCTCCACCACATGGGGCGCGGTGGCATCGATGATGGCGCGTTTCTGGTCGAGGAAGATGACCCCGTCCAGACTGTCCGGGTCGCTGGCACAGTGGATCTTTTCGATGCGCTGGCCCTGCTGCTCGGCGGCCTGGGCCAGATGCTTCATCAGGGTGGATTTGCCGCATCCCGGCCCGCTTTTGATGAGAAGCATCTGCATCCCGGGCTCCCGGCGCAGCGGCTCAAAATAACCCTTGAAGCCCGCCGGTGTGGTGGCCCCCAGAAAGAAATCGGGGGAACGGCTTTGGATCGTTTTCATATCAGAACACCTCACTTTTGCTTTAGGGTATGCAAAAATGAAGGAAGATGATACTTGGAAACGGCCTTGCCCTCTCAGTCTCGCTCCGCTCGCCAGCTCCCCCAAAGTGGGAGCCCTTGGCAGTTTTTGTGAGCTTCATCTTTCTGCCAAGGCCTCTCCCTTCGGGAGAGGTGGCATTGCGACAGCAATGACGGAGAGGGTGAGCTTGTTAATATGTGTGCCCGCACACCTCGTGGATCTTCTCCCGCAGGGCCACAAAATCCGCAAAGGCGGCGGGTTTGTTCTGCGCCTGCCGGAGCAGGGCGGCGGGATGGAAGGTGCCCATGAACCATACGCCGTTCTTTTGCACAAAGGTGCCGTGCTCCTTGGTCACGGAGAAATCGGTGCGGATCATCCGCTGGGAGGCGATGCGGCCCAGGCAGACCACAATCTTTGGCTGCAGCAGCTTGAACTGTTCCCGGAGCCAGGGCATACAGGCCTCGCTCTCGGTGGGCAGCGGGTCGCGGTTCTGGGGCGGGCGGCACTTGACGATGTTGGCAATGTAGCAGTTTTTGCTCCGGTCCAGATCGATGGCAAACAGGTATTTGTCCAGCAGCTGGCCGCTGCGGCCCACAAAGGGCAGGCCCTGCTCGTCCTCGCTCTGGCCCGGGCCTTCGCCCACGAACAGCACCTCAGCAGTCTGGGCCCCCTGCCCGAACACCACATGGGTGCGGTCAGTGCACAGCTCACATCTGCGGCAGGCAAGGCACTCGGCCTTTAATGTATCCCAATCCATAGCAGTTTGATCTCCTTGCAGCTGAATGATAATTTATTCACAAATAAAAAATGGTTTTCTCCTAAAATAATAGCACAGAAAGCCAATTTTGTCTTGAACTTTTTGGCGGGTGTGCTAGAATAAAAGAGAAAGGCATCCTTGTGTCCAACAGGCACCCGGATGTGAATATTGGATAGTTAATTCGGAGGTAATCAACAATGGCTGATATGTTCGCACCGCTGGTAGCACAGCTGAAGGCAAACCCCAAGACGATCGTTTTTACCGAGGGCAATGACCCCCGCATCCTGGAGGCAGCCAGCAAGCTGCTGGCCGAGGGCGTTCTGAAGGTTGTCATGGTGGGCAACGAGGCTGAGTGCAAGGCCGCAGCTGCCGCAGGCAATTTTGATATTTCCGCTGCTGAGATCATTGACCCTGAGAACTACGCAGGTTTCGACGAGATGGTGAACACCATGGTCGAGCTGCGCAAGGGCAAGCAGACCGCTGAAGAGTGTACCGCAATGCTGAAGAAGTCCAACTACTTCGGCACCATGCTGGTCAAGATGGGTAAGGCTGACTGCCTGC
>OGYH01000606.1_pt1 | contig 37378 bp, 28 predicted proteins | sample 1576511 | NCBI WGS metagenome assembly OGYH01 (sample SAMEA3541522, study PRJEB24748) | human gut metagenome | biome: human gut; feature: human-associated habitat; material: faeces | place: China | collected 2012
AGAAAAAGATAACTTCGAAGAAGTTACTGTAAAAGCTAAAGTTGCCCGCAAAGATAAAGATGGCAAGAGAGTAAAAGAAGTTGTAGATGGTAAGAAAGTTACTGTATATGACGAAGTTGATAAAACAATCAAAAAGGATATGCCAAGCAGACTGCATGCTCGTCGTCAGATGCTGAAGGTTCTTTATCCTGTAAAGGAAGTTCCAACTGCACAGGCTGGAAAGAAGAAAAATACAAAAGAAGTTGATCTCGTAGCAAAATTATTCGATGAGATCGCTCCCAAGTATGCAGACCGTAACGGTGGATACACAAGAATCGTTAAGATTGGTCAGCGTAAAGGTGATGCAGCTATGGAAGTTCTGATTGAACTTGTATAGTTAGAAGTCAATAAAAATATTGAAAACCTCACACAATCATGTGTGAGGTTTTTTTCTGCATAAATGACACAGAAAAAAGACAGACAGGAAATTTCGTAAAACAGATAATCAAAGATTTGTTAAAAATCTGACTATGGCGTTAAATTTACTACTATTAACAAATATGATTACAAATTATCAAATAAATGATATAATACCGATATCACATTTGAAATGAATTGTGCAAAAAACTGATAATTGCAATTCATATGTACTGTAAATTGAAAACAAACAGATGGAAGGTAGGAATAAAGAATGAGCAGACTGGAAATTGCCTCTCCAAAAAAAGCAAAGATCGTAATGGAAGGCCTTTATAAAGATCTGGAAAGAAGAATCGAATCAAGTCCTCCGGGATTATGTCCTGTAGATATGGCAAGAGCATTTCTTGAGTTATGTCATGCACAGACCTGTGGAAAATGTGTACCTTGCCGTATCGGATTAGGTCAATTGAACAATTTCATCCGTGAAGTACTGGATGGAAAAGCAACTATGAAGACGCTGGATATTATGGAGCAGACTGCACTTTCAATCATGGAATCAGCAGACTGTGCAATCGGATATGAGGCTGCTAATATGGTATACAAAGGATTGATCGGTTATCGTGATGATTACGTTGAACATATCCAGAACGGAAGATGTACCTGTACCTATAATCAGCCGGTACCATGTGTATCTTTATGTCCTGCACATGTAGATATTCCGGGATATGTTGCACTGGTAGGTGAAGGCAGATATGCAGATGCGATCCGTCTGCTGAGAAAAGATAATCCGTTCCCGACTACATGTGGATTTATCTGTGAACATCCATGTGAAGCAAGATGTAGAAGAAATATGGTGGATGATTCTATTAATATCCGTGGATTAAAACGTGTAGCAGCAGATTTTGCGGGAGAAGTTGATCCTCCGCAGTGTGCACCGGATACAGGAAAAAAGATTGCAATCCTTGGTGGAGGACCTGGTGGTTTGAGTGCAGCTTATTATCTGCAGTTAATGGGACATCAGACAACTGTATATGAGATGCTTCCGAAATTAGGAGGAATGCTTCGTTATGGTATTCCGAACTACAGACTTCCGAAAGACAGACTTGACGATGATATCCGTGCGATTCTGAAGACAGGTGTACAGGTGAAAAATGGTCTGAAGATCGGTCAGGATATTACGATCCAGCAATTGAGACAGGAATATGATGTTGTTTTGATTACAATCGGGGCAAGTACTGATAAAAAATTAGGATTAGAAAACGAAGATGCAGACGGAATCTTATCAGCTGTACAGTTCCTGCGTAACGTAGGAAAGAACCAGATTATGGATCTGACAGGAAAGGAAGTTGCTGTTATCGGTGGAGGTAACGTATCTATGGATGCAGTCCGTACAGCAAAACGTCTGGGTGCAAAGAAAGTAAGTATCGTTTACAGACGAAGGGTTGCGGATATGACTGCACTTCCGGGAGAAATAGACGGAGCCGTTGCAGAAGGTATTGAATTACAGACATTGAAAGCACCGGCATCCATTGATGTAGATGAGAATCATCATGTGAAAGGAATCTATGTGACTCCGCAGATGGTGAGCTCGATCAGAGATGGAAGAGCAAGCATCAAACCTACAGGTGAAGAAGATATTTACATACCATGCGATGTATTAATCGTAGCAATCGGACAGAATATTGAAACACATCACTTTGAACAGGCCGGTATTCCGGTAGAACGAGGTAAAATTGTTACCAAAAGCACAGGAGCATTCGAGAACCTTCCGGGTGTATTTGCCGGAGGGGACTGTGCGAGCGGACCGGCTTCAGTTATTAAGGCAATTGCAGCTGCAAAAGTCGTAGCAGCTAATATTGATGAGTATCTTGGATATCATCATGAGATTTCCTGCGATGTTGAAATTCCGGAAGCGCATCTGGATGATCGTACACCTTGCGGAAGAGTAAATCTTACAGAAAGAGAAGCGTGTGAAAGAGTCTGCGATTTTGAGGCAGTGGAAAATTGTATGACAGAAAAAGAAGCGAAACAGGAAGCAGGAAGATGTCTTCGCTGTGATCACTTCGGATACGGTATATTTAAGGGAGGCAGAGAGACATTATGGTAAATCTTACAATAGATGGAAGAGAGATAACGGTAAAAGAGAATACCACGATCATGGAAGCTGCATCCCAGAATGGAATTCCAATTCCGAAACTTTGTTATTTAAAAGGAATCAATGAAATTGCGGCCTGTCGTGTCTGTGTAGTGGAATTAGAAGGAAAAGAGAAACTTATCACCTCATGTAATAATATCGCAAAAGAAGGTATGGTCATTCATACGAACAGTCCGAAAGTCAGAAGACACAGAAGAACAACGGTAGAGCTGATCCTTTCGCAGCATGACTGTGAATGTGTTACCTGTTCCAGAAGTGGAAACTGTAGTCTTCAGACGGTTGCAAATGACCTGAATATTATAGATATTCCGTTTAAAATGGAGATTGAAAGACAGCCATGGAATAAAGAATTCCCATTGATCAGGGATTCTTCCAAGTGTATAAAATGCATGCGCTGTGTACAGGTTTGTGAAAAAGTACAGGGACTTGGTGTATGGGATGTGGAAGGAACAGGATCAAGAACTACGATCAATGTGGCTGGTCACAGGACAATAGAAGAAGCTGACTGCGCATTATGCGGACAGTGTATTACACATTGTCCGGTTGGTGCGTTAAGAGTAAGAGATGATACAGAAGATATATGGGATGCAATTGCAGATCCGGACAAGATTGTAGTTGCACAGGTAGCTCCGGCTGTCAGAACAGCGTGGGGTGAGGAATTTGGACTTTCTGATGAAGAAGCAACAGTTGGAAAGATCCTTGATGCTTTGAAGAGAATGGGAGTCGACTATGCTTTTGACACCACATTTTCGGCTGACTTGACAATTATGGAAGAAGGGACGGAATTTTTGCACAGATTTACTGCAGGGGAATTGAAAGAGCGTCCGATGTTTACTTCCTGTTGTCCGGGATGGCTTAGATTTATCAAATCGCAGTACCCACATCTGGTGAGACAGCTTTCAACGGCGAAATCACCGCAGCAGATGTTCGGAGCTGTGATGAAGACTTACTTTGCAGAGAAGCTCGGAGTATCGCCGCAGAGGATTTACACAGTATCAGTAATGCCATGTGTGGCAAAAAAAGAAGAAAAGGAGATGGAACTGTTCTATCAGGAATATGCAGGACATGATGTTGATGCAGTTATTACGACAAGAGAACTGACAAAGATGATCAAATCAGCGCATATCAGTCCGGATACACTGTCAGATATAGAAAGTGACCGGCCAATGCAGGATGGAACAGGAGCAGGTGTAATTTTTGGTGTAACAGGAGGTGTCATGGAGGCAGCTCTTCGTACGGCATACTATCTGCTTAAGAGTGAGAATCCGCCGGAAGATGCTTTTAAAGCGGTAAGAAGTACCGGATTCAATGAGAATGAGGGAATTCAGGAGGCGGATTTCCAGATTGACAATGTAACTGTCAGAACGGCTGCAGTTAGTGGCCTGGGCAATGCACGGGCACTTCTGGACCGTATCAACAAAGGAGAAGTACATTATGACTTTGTAGAAGTAATGGCTTGTCCCGGAGGATGCGTAGGCGGCGGCGGACAGCCGATTCATGATGGAAGGGAGATGGCATACGAAAGAGGACGTAAACTCTATCATCTGGATGAGAATGCAAAACGCAGATTTTCACATGAAAATCATGATGTACGAAAAATGTATGAAGAATATTTTGTAAAACCAAATTCGCCGAAATCACACATGCTGTTACATACTGAGCACAATTTGGAACGTTTTTAAATATCAATGTGTACACAAAGAAGCTGCCTGTGGCAGCTTCTTTGTGTATAGTGAAAGAGGTGGTAAAAGCAATCTGTTAAAGAATTATCAAATATGTGAAAAAAATATCAAAAACATATTGACAAAGAATTAACAAATGGTTATACTAAGACCATCGAAAACAAACAAAAACTCACAGGAGGATAATCAACATGGCGACAAAGAAAAAAGAGAATGTAGTACCAGAGATTATTGACAACGTAGAAGCTCTCGAAGCTAAGATGAAAGCAATGAGAGAAGCTCAGAAAAAATTTGCTACCTATACACAGGAACAGGTAGACAAGATCTTTTTTGAAGCAGCAATGGCAGCAAATAAGATGCGTATTCCACTTGCTAAGATGGCAGTAGAGGAGACAGGACGTGGACTTGTAGAAGACAAGATCATCAAAAATCATTACGCAGCAGAGTATATTTATAATAAGTATAAAAATGACAAGACATGTGGTGTGATTGAAGAAGACAAAGCATACGGAATTAAAAAGATTGCAGAACCAGTTGGTCTGGTAGCAGCGGTTATCCCAACTACAAACCCGACATCAACAGCAATCTTCAAAACATTAATCTGTTTGAAAACAAGAAATGCAATCATCATCAGTCCACACCCGGCAGCAAAGGCATGTACAATTGCAGCAGCAAAAGTTGTTCTTGATGCAGCAGTAAAAGCCGGAGCACCGGAAGGAATCATCGGATGGATCGATGTTCCGTCATTAGAGCTGACAACAACAGTTATGAGAGATTCAGATGAGATCCTTGCAACAGGTGGTCCTGGAATGGTTAAATCTGCATACTCTTCAGGAAAACCGGCACTTGGTGTTGGACCTGGTAACACACCTGTTATCATCGATGATTCAGCAGATATCAAGATGGCAGTTAACTCCATTATCCATTCTAAGACATTTGATAATGGTATGATCTGTGCTTCTGAACAGTCAGTAACTGTACTGGACAGCATTTATGATGAAGTTAAGAAAGAATTTGCATACCGTGGATGCTACTTCCTCAAGAAGGGAGAAGAACTTGATAAAGTTCGTAAGACAATCATCATCAACGGAGCATTAAATAATAAGATTCCTGGAAAATCAGCATATGAGATTGCTAAGTTAGCAGGTGTTGAAGTACCGAAGGCTACAAAGATCCTGATCGGTGAAGTAGAATCTGTTGATATTTCAGAAGAATTCGCACATGAGAAATTATCTCCTGTACTTGCAATGTACAGAGCTAAGACATTTGATGAGGCTCTTGCAAAAGCTGAGCAGCTTGTTGCAGATGGTGGATACGGACATACATCATCACTTTACATCCACCCATCACAGACAGAAAAGATTGAGAAACATCAGCAGGCTATGAAGACTTGCCGTATCCTGATCAATACACCTTCATCACAGGGTGGTATCGGAGACCTTTACAACTTCGGACTTGCTCCATCTCTTACACTTGGATGTGGTTCTTGGGGAGGAAACTCTGTATCTGAGAACGTAGGTGTGAAACACCTGATCAATATCAAGACAGTTGCAGAGAGGAGAGAAAACATGCTGTGGTTTAGAACACCTGAGAAAGTATACTTTAAGAAAGGCTGCATGCCTGTAGCATTAGATGAACTCGGAACTGTAATGCATAAGAAGAAAGCGTTCATCGTAACAGACAGTTTCCTGTACAAGAATGGTTATGTAAAACCGATCGAAGATAAATTAGATCAGATGGGAATCCAGCATACATGCTTCTTTGAAGTTGCTCCAGACCCAACTCTGCAGTGCGCTAGAAGAGGTGTAGAACAGATCAGAGCATTTGAGCCAGATACGATCATCGCTCTTGGTGGTGGATCCGCAATGGATGCCGGAAAGATTATGTGGTTAATGTATGAGCATCCGGAAGCAAAATTCGAAGATATGGCTATGGACTTCATGGATATCCGTAAGAGAGTATACACATTCCCTAAGATGGGAGAGAAAGCTTACTTTATAGCTATCCCAACATCTTCAGGAACAGGTTCAGAAGTAACTCCATTCGCAATCATCACAGATGCAGACACAGGAGTAAAATGGCCAATTACAGATTACGAATTAATGCCTAATATGGCTATTGTAGATGTTGACAATGCAATGACAGCACCTAAGGGACTGACAAGTGCATCTGGTATCGATGTTATGACACATGCAATCGAGGCTTATGTTTCTATCATGGCTACAGACTATACAGACGGTCTTGCTATGAAGGCAGTAAAAGCTGTATTTGATTACTTACCATCTGCATATGAGAACGGAGCTAACGATCCAATCGCAAGAGAGAAGATGGCAAATGCTTCCTGCATGGCTGGTATGGCATTTGCAAATGCATTCCTTGGACTGAACCATTCAATGGCTCATAAACTTGGAGCATTCCATCACCTGCCACACGGTATTGCTAACGCTGTAATCCTTACAGATGTAATGCGTTACAATGCTTCAGAAGTACCTACAAGAATGGGAACATTCTCTCAGTATCAGTATCCACATGCACTTGCAAGATACGCCGAATTAGGACGTTTTGCAGGATGCAAAGGTAAGACAGACGAAGAAGTATTTGAGAACTTCATCGCTAAACTGGAAGAACTCAAAGAGAAGATTGGCATTAAGAAGACAATCAAAGATTACGGTGTAGATGAGAAATACTTCCTGGATACATTGGATGATATGACAGAGCAGGCATTCAACGACCAGTGTACAGGAGCTAACCCAAGATATCCTCTTATGAGTGAGATGAAAGAAATCTACCTGAAATGCTATTATGGAAAATAAAAAAGGCGTAAATATAATATCCATGAGTTTTTGTTTGGAGGTTGGATAATGTATTGAGCATAGGAAAAGTGCAGCGTTTGACGTTGCACTTTTCCTTATGTCAAAATATTGATAAAAAAATAACAATAAATATGCAGGATGAAAAATAGTGAAAAAAATATCAAAAAACTATTTAAAAATCTGACAATAAGGTATATAATACAGATAACAAGAAGGAAAAGGGCCAAAGTTCAATAAAAAGGAGGAATCTGTATGAAGCTCGAAAAGAAGAATTTGATCGTAGAGAGACCTTACAAATCAGTTTATAAGACCGAGGAGGGTGTTGTTAAAATATTTGTAACAGATCATCCAAAGTCAGCAGTATTTAATGAAGCATTGAACACTGTGAAAGTTGAAGAAACAGGATTGGATATTCCGAAACTAAAAGAGGTAACTCAGATTAATGGGGAATGGGCGCTGGTCATTGAGAACCGGGAAGGAAAAACTTTGGAAGAAATGATGAAAATTGACCGTGCCAATCTTGAAAAATATATGTCAGATTTTGTAGATCTTCAGCTGAAAGTACAGAGTAAAACGGCAGAAACATTACCGAAATTAAAAGATAAACTCGCAAATAAGATAAGAAATCTGAAAGTTTTGGATGCAACAGAGCGTTATGAACTTTTGACTAGATTGGAATCTATGCCGAGACATACAAAATTGTGTCATGGTGATTTTAATCCAAGTAACGTAATTGTTGAAAAGAACGGAAAGATGACTGTGATTGACTGGGCACATGCTTCACAGGGAAATGCAAGCGCAGATGCGGCAATGACATATTTGCTGTTTGCATTACACGATCAGGGGAGTGCAGATCTTTATCTTAAGTTATTCTGTAAGAAAAGCGATACCGCAAGACAGTATGTAGAACAATGGCTTCCAATTGTTGCTGCCGCAGAACTTGAGAAAGATATCCGGCTGGAAAAAGATTTTCTGATGAAATGGATCGATGTTATGGAGTATGAATAAATCGTACAAAAAATAAGCCTCCGAACGAGGCTTATTTTTTTATTTCATAATATACATAAGAGACAAAATCAACTGATAAAAATCAGAAAAATACATTTCCACCAACATTTATACCAGATACGCCGGTAGATGCTGAGCGGAACTGTAAACAATTTATAACTGCAGAATGTCTTGCGCCGCCAAGTGCTGCCTGGGCAACAGAATAAGCAGTTGAGGAAGCACCTTTGCTGAGAACACGGTTCAATGAACCGTTCCAGGTTGGGGCAAACTGACCGGACTGGTAAATGACTGCGCGCAGATTGTTCGGATATGCCGGACTTGCCACACGGTTCATTATAACAGTTGCAACGGCTAACATTCCATCATAACCGCCTGCTTCACACTGGAGAATTGCCGCTAACAGGGCAACATCTGTGGTTGAAGCCGGAGTTGAATTACCATTATTAACAGTTGGAGAATTAGTGTTGGTATTGGTGTTGGTAGTGTTGTTCTTATTTGTGTTATTTGTATTTGTTGATGCTGTCTGATTATTTTTATTCGCGTTATTCGTATTGGTATTAGTGTTGCTTGTCTCAGTATTTTTTGTGTCATCTGCCTTTACAGATCCTGAGACTTCATCGTTCTGTGCAAGCTTTAATGCTTCCTCAGCAGCTTTGGCACGGTCTAATTGTGCCTGATAATCTGCCAGTTCCCCGGAAGTAGATGAAATTTTTGAATTTAATTCATCACGCTTGCTGGTTAATGTCTCCTGAAGGCCGGAAAGCTTGCTTTGCTGCTGTTCCAGGTCATTCTGTTTCTGTTCTACATTACTGCGAACCTGCTGTAATTCTTCCAGCATCTTTCGATCATACTGACTAATAGTGGCAACATATTCAGCCTTGTTCAGGAAATCTCCCATACTTTCTGAAGTAAGAAGAATCTGAACCAGAGATGCGCCGCCGCCTTCATACATGAATTTGATTCGGTCTTTCATCGAATCATACTGCGCTTCTTCATCAAGCTGCGCAGAAGCGAGATCCAGCTTGGATTTTTCAACCTTAGCAGATAAATCCTCAATCTGGCTTGAAGTATTGTCCAGTTCCTTGCTTAAGGAAGATAACTGGCTGTTCAAATCATTTAACTCACCTTTTAAACCAGAGGTGGTACTTTCCAATTCATCTGTGGAAGGTGCCGAATATACTGGAGTATTAACAGAAGCAATTGTTACGGTACAGATGGTAATTGCCAAAGCCGATCGTAATGCTCGTTTCTTTTTCATACTTATCATAAACATATCCTTTCCCTTTTCGCGAATGCGTATCTATTATACTACAAAACATAAGATAAAGCAAATTTTTGACCGGAAACATAAGAAGAGACAGAAGTTTTTTGTTTCTTTCGACAGATTAAAGGTATTTAAAACTTTATATAAACAAATCCGGAAAAGGTTTACACAGAGGAGATTTGTGTATAAAATAAATAATGAGAATGTCTAAGTGAGAGAGGAATATTTAATATGAAAAAATATGAAGAAGAAAATTATAAATATGAAAATATCTGCGATAAGATCTATCCGTGGGTAAAAACAGAGCTTACAGATTCACATGCATTGAACGGAAAAAATTTTTCCAAAAAAGATGCTCCGGTAATTAGTTTTCTTGGGGATTTGAATGTTGTATTTGCAATCAAAAGGGCCGAAGATGTATATGAGATATTAAAAGACAATATGCTTCCGCCGGAATGTGATATCATAGAATTGTATCATAAGTCTTGTGAAAATCTGAACAGAGATGTAGAATTTGTAGTTGCGAATACCTGGTACGGAGGATTTGGAATTGTGGCAGACGGACATCATGAAGCAAGTTCCGTATGTTTCAAACATATCTGGCAGGTGTGTGCAGACAAATTAGAAGATGATCTGATCATTATGATTCCGAGAAAGGATGCGGTTCTTTTTGCACCGGCGGGCAATAAAGAGACTGTTCAGAAGATGATCGATCACGGGGAACAGGCTTATGAACAGGGCGAGAATAAGATCAGTAAGAATCTGTACCGGTTCTCAAGAGAAAGAAAGGAATTAGTTACATATGAAGAATAAGATCAGAATGATCGGTATGGATTTAGATGGGACTTTACTGAAGACGAATAAAGAACTGACCGCATACACGAAAGATGTACTGAAAAGAGCGGCAGAACAGGGAATCATTGTCATGCCGGCGACAGGAAGACCTTTTTCCGGCATTCCGAAAGAGCTGATCAGGCTGCAGGAAATCCGTTATGCAGTTACTGCAAATGGAGCAAGAGTCATAGATATGAAGAAAAATGAGGTGATCGTGGAAGAACTTCTTGCGTATGATATTGCAGAAGCAATGCTGACTGTATTTGAACGCTATGATACGTTCAGGGAAATTTACTATCATGGCATTGGATATGCATCAAAAGAGGCACTGGCCAGAATTGATAAGTATCTGAATATACCGGCGATGGCAGATTATATTACGTCTACGCGTGTACCCGTGGATGATGTGAGGGCAAAGTTTGAAGAGATGAATCAGCCGGTAGATAAGATCCAGGCATTATTTACATCGGTAGAAGACCGTGATGCAGCCAGAAAAGATATAGAAGAGGTTCCGGGAATCGAGATTACCGGTGCGCTTCCGATGAATCTGGAGATTAATGCTGCAGGCGTCAATAAAGGAAAGGCAATGATCGAACTTGGGAAAGTTCTTGGTATTTCAAGAGAAGAGATCATGGCATTCGGAGATGGAAATAATGATCTGAAGATGTTAAAAGAAGTCGGAACAGGTGTAGCAATGGAGAATGCCATTCCATCGCTGAAAGAAGCAGCAGATTATGTGACACTGTCCAATGATGAAGAAGGCGTTGCGAAATTTATAGAAAAATATGTGCTGGATTAAGGAAAGGAGCGCAACATGTTAGATGTTATTAAGGTAATTATTTTGGGAATTGTGGAGGGAATCACGGAATGGCTTCCGGTCAGCAGTACGGGACATCTTATTCTGGTAGGAAATGTATTAAAGCCGAGTATGAGTGATGCATTTATGGAAATGTTCGATGTAGTGATCCAGCTGGGTGCGATCATGGCGGTTGTCGTATTGTACTTCCATAAATTGAATCCCTTTTCACCGAGAAAAAGTCATAAACAGAAGATGCTGACATGGCAGATGTGGATCAAAGTACTGATCGGCTCAGTACCTGCAGGAATAGTTGGAATATTGTTTAACGATATTCTGGATGAGATCTTTTACAAACCATTACCGGTAGCGATCATGCTGATCGTTTATGGTGTATTATTCATCGTCGTTGAGAAGCATAACGCAGGGAAGAAACCTTCTGTTACAAAGATTTCACAGCTCAGCGTCCAGATGCTGTTGTGGATTGGATTCTTCCAGATGCTTGCACTGATTCCGGGAACATCCAGATCAGGAGCTACGATTGTCGGAGCACTGCTGATAGGTGTATCAAGGGAAGTGGCAGCAGAATTTACATTTTTCCTGGCGATTCCTGCAATGTTTGGTGCAAGTCTTCTGAAACTGATCAAGTTTGGTTTCCATTTTACAGGTGCAGAGTTCGGTCTTCTGATGCTGGGATGTATCGTATCATTTGGTCTGTCGGTTATTGCGATCAAGTTCCTGATGGGGTATATCAAGCAGCATGATTTCAAAGTGTTCGGATATTACCGTATCGTATTGGGGGCACTGATCATTCTTTGGACGATCATTCAGACTGTAATTGCATAGAAATGTATAAGAAAACGAGTGGATGTTTCACGATTATGTGGAATTATCCACTTGTTTTTTGATTAAAACATGATAAAATATTAAATATATATGTATTTTTATACACATATTGAAAAGAATGGAGGAAAAAGATTATGAAGTTAAAAAAAGTTATCAGTGTCATGCTGGTTGGTGCATGCGTATTCTCTATGGCAGCATGTGGTTCTAAAAAAGAAGAAGCAAAAAAAATCGAAAGCGCAGATGATCTGAAAGATGCAAAGATCGGTGTGCAGACAGGTACAACAGGTGATATCTACTGCTCTGATGATTTCGGTGATGATCATGTGGAACGTTTTAATAAAGGTGCAGATGCAGTTCAGGCACTTGTAAAAGGTAAGATTGACGCAGTTGTTATTGATAACGAGCCTGCAAAAGCATTTGTAGATGCAAATGACGGACTGAAGATCCTCGAGACACCTTATGTAGAAGAAGATTATGCAATGTGCTTCAAAAAAGGAAACACAGAGCTGGAAGATAAATTCAACGCAGCGATCAAAGAACTGAAAGAAGACGGAACATTTGACAAAATCATCGGATATTATATCGATGGAACAGAAGATAAAGGATATGAGTCTCCGGCAGATGCTGACCGTTCCAATGGTAAACTTGTAATGGCAACAAATGCTGCATTTGAGCCATATGAATATTATGAAGATAACAAGATTGTTGGTGTTGATGTAGACTTTGCACAGGCAATCGCAGATAAACTTGGTATGGAACTTACTGTAAATGATATGGAATTTGACTCAATCATTGCAGCAGTTGACAGCGGAAAAGCAGATTTTGGTGCGGCTGGTATGACTGTTACAAAGGAAAGAGAGAAACAGGTAGATTTTTCTGATTCCTATTACACAGGAAAACAGATGATCATCGTTAAGAAATAATCCAGAAGAGTAGGATGAGAACATGCAGGAATTGAAAAGTAGTTTTATTTCGAATTTTATAGAAGATAACCGCTGGAGATATATTACAGATGGTCTGAAGATCACTTTGTTGGTTACAGTATTTGCAGTATTGATTGGTGTAGTACTTGGATTCTTGATCGCAATTGTCCGTACAACACATGATAAGACCGGTAAATTAAAGATTCTGAACGCAATCTGTAAAGTATATCTGACTGTGATTCGTGGAACTCCGGTTGTTGTACAGCTGATGATCATTTACTTTATCATATTCGGAAGTGTGGACATCAGCAAAGTACTGGTCGCGATCATTGCATTTGGTATTAACTCAGGTGCATATGTTGCGGAGATTTTCCGTTCCGGTATCATGTCAATCGATAACGGACAGTTTGAAGCGGGACGAAGCCTGGGATTCAATTATGCTCAGACAATGATGTACATCATTATGCCGCAGGCATTCAAGAATGTACTTCCGACACTTTGTAATGAATTCATTTCTTTATTGAAAGAGACTTCTGTATCCGGTTATATTGCGTTACAGGATCTGACGAAGGGCGGGGACATTATCCGGAGCCGTACATATGATGCATTCATGCCGCTAATCGCCGTTGCGCTGATCTATCTGGCAATGGTAATGATCTTTACCAAGCTTGTCAGCTTACTGGAGAGGAGGTTGAGAAACAGTGACCACTAAGAATGATGATGTGCTGATCAAAGTAGAAGGTCTGCACAAGATATACGGAGATTTTCATGCGCTGAATGGAATTAATGAAGAGATTCACAAGGGAGAAGTGGTCGTTGTCGTAGGACCATCCGGTTCTGGTAAGTCAACGTTCCTGCGTTCTCTGAATCTTCTTGAGGTTCCGGATCAGGGACATATCTATTTTGAAGGCGTGGATATTACAGATAAACATGTGGATATCAATAAGCACCGTCAGAAGATGGGAATGGTGTTCCAGCATTTTAATTTATTCCCGCACAAGACGATCAAGGAAAATATCACGCTTGCTCCGATCAAGCTTCTCGGAAAGAGCAAGGAAGAGGCAGATAAAAGAGCAATGGAACTTCTGGAAAGAGTAGGACTTGCCGAGAAGGCGGATTCTTACCCATCCCAGTTATCCGGAGGTCAGAAGCAGAGAATCGCGATCGTGCGTTCCCTGGCAATGGATCCAGATGTGATCCTGTTCGATGAACCGACATCGGCTCTTGACCCGGAGATGGTAGGAGAAGTTCTGGAGTTGATGAAACAGCTCGCAAGAGAAGGTATGACGATGGTTGTGGTAACACACGAGATGGGATTTGCCAAGGAGGTTGGTTCCAGGGTTATCTTTATAGATTCCGGACAGATCAAAGAGCAGGCAAAACCAGATGAATTCTTCGACAATCCCAAGGATCTGCGGTTGCAGGAATTTTTATCAAAGATTTTATAATGCAGAATGAAAAAAGGAAATATATGATGTAAACGCTTTCTCCCGCTGTGCGGTCAGAAAGATATTACATGATATGTTTCCTTTTTTATTTCAAACTATACTTTGCAACAACTGTCCCGTTCGATCAGATGGTGTGGAACGATGATCTTGGTTGCGGGAAGATTTGGATTTTCTATGTGGTTGATGATCTGGGAAGCAGCTTCACTTCCAAGCTGACCGGCTCCGATGTCAATTGAAGTTAATTGCGGGGAGGTCAGTCTTGCAAACAGAGAGTTGTTGAAAGATATGATGGACAGATCTTCCGGGATGGACAGATGAGCTTCCAGGCAGACTCGTTCTAAAGAGACGGCGAGGATATCATCACTGACCAGAATAGCTGTCGGTCGGTCTTCCTGGAGCAGAAGTCCGCGTATGGCTTCTTCATTATTCTCTGATGCATTTTTTACTTCCGCACAGTATTCCGGACGGACAGGAAGCTGATGGCTTGCGAGTGCAAGCTGGTAACCGGCCTTGCGGTCGGCGGAGAAGATCAGGGAACTGTCGGAACCGAGATAGGCGATCCGGCGGTGCCCGAGCTGGTACAGGTATTCCGTTGCTTCACGGCCGGCAAGCAGATTGTCATTGTCAATATAGATCGTCTGATTGGTGTACTGTGTTGCTTTTCCGATAAGAATATATAAAAGACCTTCGTTAAAGAGGTAATCGATAACAGGGTCTTCTTTTTTGGAATACAGTACGATGAAACCGTCTACTTTGCCGCTTCGGGACATAGAACGGACAGCGTCAAGAATCTCAGCTTCATCCTGGCCGGTTACAATTGTTGTCATATACTGTCTGCCGTTACAGTAATGGCTGATTCCCTGGACTGCCTCCAGATAGAAGGAGTTCTCGTAGACTTCTTTGGCAGAAGCAGGGAGAATGATGCCGATCGTACGTGAATTCTGTGAAGCAAGATTGCTTGCCTGAAAATTTGGTTCATATCCAAGTTCTATCATAGCTTTTCTGACACGTTCTTTTGTCTCTTCGCTGATAGAGGGATTATTTTTGCAGGTTCTGGATACGGTGGAAGGGGATACACCTGCCAGCGCAGCCACATCTTTAATTGTTACTGCCATGTAAGTAACCTCCGTTAGAGTTATATTTTCGTAGCTTTTGGATTTTTCTTATATTTTACAGCAAACAAATCAATATTGCAATTGAATTGCGGAAATAAAATGCAAACGTATGCATTGGCATATAGAGGAATTGCACAAAAAAGGCAAGATTAAATTGTGAAAAAGGTAGAATTAGATTTTATAAACGAAAATACATTGAAAATCATGCAAAATCTGACTATAATTAACGCAAACGGTTGCATAAATAAATGTAATAAGAAAACATGAGGAGGTTTTGTTGGGAACGAGAATAAGGGTAAAAATATACCACAAGTAATTCTTGCACCGTTAACCGGAAAGGCAGTGCCGTTAAGTGAAGTCCCGGATTCGGTATTTTCTGAGAAAGTCTTAGGTGACGGTGTCGCAATTATTCCGGCAGATGGTAAGATTGTAAGCCCGGTAGACGGAGAGATATCAACAGTGGCAGAAACGCGGTATCTATTATGAATGGACCTGGATCAGCGCCAAGACCGGCTATGGAAAATACGATGAAGGAATGGCACTGCTCAGTAAGAAACCAATCGCACGGGTGCAGCAGTTTCTGACCAGTAAGACGGATGATTATGAGAACTGGAAGACGAGACGTATCCTCGGCATACAGCCGGAAGGAAGCAGTGACTGGTTCTTTACCGTTCATATGGGATGGTGGAATGATGAGGAAGAACCATTTGTTGATCAGTGGAAATGTATACAGGAGACATTGAAAGATCCAAAATACCGGGAAGGAACTATCTGGCTGATGGGAGATTTTAACAGTCAGGATGATGTCCGCGGGGAAGGTTATGATCTGGTTCTTAAGAGTGGCTGGAAAGATACCTATCTGCTGGCAGAAGAAAAAGATGACGGTATCACAGTAGCAGAAGAGATTGATGGGTGGCGTGAAGCAAGATGGACGCAGCAAAGCAGCAAAGAATGAAAAGCGGCTGGATTACATATTCTGTAATACGCAGGCAGATGTCCGCACTTCGAACGTTATCTGTAACGGAAAGAATGCACCGGTCGTATCGGATCATTACGGAGTAGTGATAACGGTATGACAGATCAGTTTACAATAAAAAATCAAAACAAATAAGAAAAGAAGAGGGAAAGAAAGATGAGCGAGAGAGCAGCAGGCATACTCATGCCGATCAGCAGCCTTCCATCGGAATATGGAATCGGCTGTTTTTCAAAGAGTGCATATGAATTTGTGGATTGGCTAAAAAAAGCAGGACAGAGTTACTGGCAGATTCTGCCGCTTGGTCCTACAAGCTACGGAGATTCTCCGTATCAGTCGTTTTCAACATTTGCGGGCAATCCATATTTCATCAGTCTGGAGGCACTGGTGGAAGAAGGCGTTCTGACAAAAGCAGAATGTGAAGCTGTAGACTGGGGAAAAGTAAAAGGGAGTATTGATTATAAAAAGATTTACGAAGGACGTTATCCGCTTCTTCGCAAAGCTTACGAAAGAAGTAATGTACATGAGAATGCAGCGTATCAGCAGTTCGTAAAAGAGAACAGCTGGTGGCTGTCAGATTATGCATTATTCATGGCAGTAAAAGACAGATTTGACGGTGTGGAATGGAAATTGTGGGCAGATGATATCAAGCTGCGCTGGGGACCTGCGATGGATTATTACCGTGAAGAACTGTATTTTGATATCGAATTCCATCAGTATATGCAGTTCAAGTTCTATGAACAGTGGATGCAGTTAAAAACCTATGCGAACAAAAAAGGCATTCAGATCATCGGTGATATCCCGATCTATGTTGCAATGGACAGCGCAGATACCTGGGCACATCCGGAATTGTTCCAGTTAGATGAGGAAAATGTACCGGTTGCTGTTGCAGGATGTCCGCCGGACGGATTCTCCGCAACCGGACAATTATGGGGAAATCCACTCTACCGCTGGGGATATCATAAAGAAACAGGATATCAGTGGTGGATATCTCGTCTGGCATATGTGTTCCGCCTGTACGATGTGGTAAGAATCGATCATTTCCGTGGATTTGATGAGTATTTCTCTATTCCATACGGGGCAGAGACGGCGGTAGATGGACACTGGGAAAAAGGACCGGGCATGGATCTGTTCTGGAAAGTAAGAGAAACACTGGGTGAAAAACCGGTCATCGCAGAAGACCTTGGATATGTTACGGACAGTGTACGTGAGCTGGTAAGGGACAGCGGATTCCCGGGTATGAAGGTTCTGGAATTTGCATTTGACTCGAGAGATTCGGGATGTGCGAATGACTATCTGCCACACAACTATCCGGTGAATAGTGTCGCTTATACAGGAACACATGACAATGAGACGCTTGCAGGTTGGTGGGGAAGTATCAGCAAGGATGAGCAGAAGCTGACCCGCGAGTATCTTTGTGATACTTACACGCCGGAAGCAGAACTGAATAAGCCGTTGATCAGTCTGATCATGAGAAGTGCCGCAAAATGGTGCGTGATCCCGATGCAGGATTACCTGGGTCTTGATAACAAGTGCCGTATGAATACACCGTCAACGGTCGGAACGAACTGGAAATGGAGAATCCGCAAGAATCAATTATCTGTGAAATTACAGAAAGAGATCTATGCAGTGACATTGCGTTACGGAAGAATGAACTGGATGGAAGAAGTTGAAGAAGCAGCGGACAGAGAAGAATAGAGAGTATCCTGTCTGGGAGCGGAAATAAAAAGGGCAGATATCTGTATAATGATATCTGCCTTTTGTTATTCGTATACTTTCATAGGTTCTCTTCAAATTAGATAGGAAGTTCAAGATAGATATCTTTTCCTTCTTTGATAGAGATGACTACTTTACCATGTTTAATTGTAGTAACAGCACCCTGAACACTTGCAACAGGTGCGGCTTCGGCAGGAACTTCCTCTTCAGCAGGAGCTTCTTCTGCTGCTAAATCGTCATCTGATTTGAATCCTTCTACGTTATCTGCTGTCAGTGGACAGAGGGAATCACTTGTTTTTGTTAATTTTGCCCCAAGAACCTGTCCGATCTTCAGACATCCGTCAAGATTTAAAAGACCTGAATCTACTAATTCATCGAAGATTGCAGGATCCTCTAAGTTTGCCGGTTCGATTGTAATTCCGCCTTCTGCTCTACAGCATAATACGGCAGGATCATTTGCATGCGCTTTCGCTGTTTCAGCTGTAATTGACATACCGAATACCTCCTAAATATTCATATTTATTTTCTATGAATAGTATAGACTTTTCTAATTAAATTTTCCAATTGCTTTTTCCGATAAAAGACAGCTGGAATAGATAACCTCTATAGAACAAAGAAATAAGAATCAGCTTAAAAAATATATAGAATCTTTCTATAAGTATATGAGAATAACCAATTGGAAATATAGAGGAAACAGGAATATAATACTATTAAACGATAATATTGTTAGTGGCAGGGATCAGCCACATTCCCTTCTCTTAAAGCCCTTTTCCTGGGGATGTCGATATCGGGACGACATTTCCAGGAAAAGGGCTTTGACGTTGTATAGAATGATAAGTTATAATGAATCATATGTTCGGAAAAAGACAGGATGTCTGTAAACAACAGAATGATTTTATATAGAAGATGGAGAGACAATGGCACATAAAGAAGTGGATAATACAAAAGTAGAAAATATACAAGTAGAAGAACCAGATCTTGGAAATATCGTACAGCCGCTGGTCAACTGGTACCGGGAGAATAAAAGAGACCTTCCGTGGCGTCATAACCCGGACGCATACAGGGTGTGGATATCGGAGATCATGCTGCAACAGACAAGGGTGGAAGCTGTAAAAGGCTATTACGACCGCTTCTTAAAAGCACTTCCGACCGTGAAGGATCTTGCAGAAGCCGGAGAAGACAAACTTCTGAAGCTATGGGAAGGTCTGGGTTATTATAACCGTGTGAGAAATATGCAGAAGGCGGCGCAGCAGATCATGATAGATCACGCAGGTACATTTCCGGATACTTATGAAGAGATATTACAGTTGAAGGGAATCGGCAATTACACGGCGGGAGCCATCAGTGCATTTGCCTACGGAATCCCGAAACCGGCAGTGGATGGCAATGTGCTGCGGGTGATTTCCAGAATCACAGGCAGCTATGAAGACATCATGAAACAGAGCGTCCGCAAAAAGATAGAACACGCGCTGGAGCAGGTGATACCGGCAGATGCCGCCAGCGATTTCAATCAGGGGTTGATTGAACTGGGAGCAATCGTGTGTGTGCCGAACGGAGAACCGAAGTGTGCAGAATGTCCGGTGAAGGAATATTGTATTGCACACACGAAGAATCTGACAGCGGAGATCCCGGTAAAGAAGAAAGCAAAAGCCAGAAAGATCGAAGAAAGAACCGTACTGATCTTCAAAGACGGCAAGCGGATCGCGATCCGGAAGCGTCCGGCAAAAGGACTGCTTGCAGGATTGTATGAATTCCCGAATGTAGAAGGAAAGCTTTCGATGGACGAAGTCACGGAATACAGCAAGAAGATCGGCCTGATGCCGGTCCGTGTACAGGAGCTTCCGGAAGCGAAGCATATCTTCAGCCATATCGAATGGCATATGACTGGTTATGAAGTGATCGTAGATGAGCTGGAGAAGACGAATGAGAAAGGATTTCTGTTTATTCATCCGGAGGAGATAAAGAAGGAATATTCGATTCCGTCGGCGTTTGAGAAGTATACGGGGTATGCGGGGATTGAGAGGTAGATAGAATCAGGGAGGTGTATGTCTGAAACATACACCTCCCTGATTCTATAATCGCCATGCGTTTGGAAGAAGCTGCCAGTGGCAGGTTCTGTAGATAAAGCCAAAGAATACGAAAAGAAATTTAAAAATTTCTAGGGGGGGGTAACACCGGATGTCAGCTGCTTCAATTGTTCGATGTATTTCTGGATCAGTGTACGTGTCTGATTTTCCGGAGTTATGAATTCCGAATCCGTCAGTGATCGGAAGAATTCGGAAAATGCATTACAGATGCTGCTTTCCTGAATGATGATAAAAGAAATATTCGTTTTATCAGCAAGGTTGATAAGGAACAACGAATGATTGTTACGCAATTCAATGAATAAAGAATCCGGGTAGCTGAAATTACTGTTCAACATCTGATGGCTTTCATTCGAAAAATGTTCCAGAAAATATTTAAGAGAGGTGAGCCTTTCTTTCGGTGAAAAATTTGGAATGACGATACTGCTGGTTCCCGATGATATCCCGCATTCACAGAATTTTTGTACACCGTTACTGGTAAAAAAAGTATGCCGGCTGACTTGCTTTAGACCATCCAAATATGCTGCATATGTCTTCATAAGAGGAATATATTCCGGTGAAGTTTCTTTTACCCGGTGAAAGAAATATTCATCATCCATAGAATCCATATCACAAGGAGTGGAAGCCAGACCGGTTAGAGTTTGAACTGTATCAAATGAAGTCAGATAAAGCTGAAGTGCTTCGGCCGGATCTTTACTCTGCTGTAACAGTGGAGCAGAATGTTTCAGACAATTCTGAAATTCTTTTGTATATTCCTGTAAAATCACCGGATCTGAATGCAGAATGCCCTTTGAAAGATCAGTGGTTAATTGCAGTACATATTTTTCCGTAATAATATAGAACGGATATAGGAGATTCGGCTGATCGTTCTGGGAAAGTTTACTGTAATAATAAAATGGTATGTAATTAATACCAGATGAAAAACATAATGGAATAATCTGGTGCAGTGTCTCCAGATTCTCATAGGCATAAGATGCATTTGGCTGGAAATGAATCAGATGCTTTATCAGAATCGTTTTATTATATTCTGGAACCAGAAGATTCAGATAATGCGGAAGCAGGGAGTTTGTACCTGGAAGATTTGTATAAAGTTCGGGACTTTCCTGTTCCTGTAATGTTTTCCTGAGAACATATTGTAATAATAGTTCGGTCTCATATTTATCAGTAGAAACGGGAGAAATCAGTTTTATCTCGCCATAATTAACAACTGACTGGTTGTTGAATCTCTTGTTTTTTTCTAATATTGAAAGCTTTTCAAAAAGCTGCAGGATTAAAGTCTGATTCTGGTAAGCAGTCTCACCAATACTTTCCATTTTATATAAATCCATTACTTCTTTCTTTTCAGTCAGTGAAATCCGAAGTGCCTGACAGAAATGTTCTACAAATTCAGGACTGGGCAACCGCTTGCCAGTAACCATCCTTTGAAGTGTGGTGCGTTCCAGAGATGCGATTTGGGAAAAACGGTATACATTATAACCGTTTTCAGCAAGTAACTCTCTACATTTTTCACTAAATTTTGACATAATTCTTCCCTCATAAGTAAATAAAAATATGTAATGTGCCTGAAATTGTGCACATTACTTTTGCATTTTAATATATCTGTTGGTCAATGGTCAAGAAAACAGAAGAAAAGACAAAAAAGAGAGTGAGCACAATAATGAGCACATATTGAAAGCGAACGACAAGATATGACATTATATTAATCATAGCGATATATTGAATAAATAAGGGAAGAGATTATACGTGTTTTGGGGGATTTAGATTAATGAAATTAGAGGAGAGAGAAAATTATATGAGCGAGTTTATAAAAGACATTGATAAAGATTTAGGTACTATAATCAGCAAAAAAATGCATATGCAGCCCGTTCTGGCTGAAAAGTGGAGCTGGAAAATTTTAAATGAATATCCGGAAGATTTAAAGAATGTGATTCGCAAGTGGGCAAAAGATGAACAAATACCAGAAATTGAATATAGCAGAATTTCTTTAGAGATGGTTATGCAAGGAATAGGATTGGATATTTTAGAAGCAGTGGATTTACTGTATATAACTTCTAAAGATCCGCTACATGGGTATGAAATATTTACAAGATTTGCGCGTCGATAAAGAAGGAAGTGATGTAAATGTTCGATCGGCGAAAATTGTATAGTAATTTTTCATATAATAAGTGGAATCAGTTAGATATAGATACTAAATGGAAATATTTACAGGAACTGGAAAATTATTTTGCGGCAGAACAGGGACGGCCAGCAGTTAAGGTTTTAATGGTTCCTTCGAAAGATATAGATGGATACTATGGCGAGTATTCATCAGATGAGAATGCTATATATATCAATCGTGATTTGGTAGAGTATGGAACACTCTTAGGACCAGTAGATAAAAATCATCCTGCAATGCTTGACGCTAATATGCAGCTATTCGATACCATTGCGCATGAAGGATATCATGCATATCAGAATTATGCAATAGAGCATCCTGGATTTCATAAAGATGTGAAACAAGTAAAAGAGTGGGCAATAAATGATGAAAATGTAAAAATTTTTGATGAAGGTGATGAATATCTGGTACAACCACAGGAGCGTGATGCATGGAAATATGGGAGTGAAAAGACCAGAGAAGCTTTTGATGAAATAGAAAAATATTATGGGGCAGAGCCTGGACGTGCAATGTATGAAAAGTCAGTTGAGGATAATTCGTATGAGAATGCGTTGGAGCGACTATGGAATAATAATCCAGATGGTTTGAACCAGATGTATAAAGAAATGATGGATGCATATGAAGAACGGTATCGGGAGAATAATTCTACAGTTAATCTGGACTCGATAACTGTAGATGAGTATGATGCAATATCAAGAGAAGCAGTAAATCGATATTATGAGCATTTAAAAAATAATCCATCTTTATCTAATGAAGAGGTTATGCGAATGACCGGAGAAATGAGTGAAAAATATTTTTCTGCGGTAGAAGAATACAAAAATGCTGTTCAACAGAAAGAAAAGAGCGAAGACAGGGTAGAAAAAGAAAATAGAACAGAAAAATATGAAGCACAAAATCAGGAGAATCGTTCAATATTTAATTCAGATCGAGTAAGTGTGGAAGAGTACGATAAAACATTACGGGATCAGGTGAATAAATATTATGAGCATTTAAAAAATGATCCATCTTTATCCAATGAAGACGTTATGCGAATGACCGAAGAAATGAGTGAGAAATATCTTACGGCAGTAGAGGAGTACAGGAATGCTCAGAAACAGGAAGATGAAGGATTCCAGGAAAAGTCAGGGGACAAGGAGAGTACGGAAAATCGGTATAAGCGGTATAAAAAAGAAGAAATAGAGAAAGAAAATCCAGAGCATAAAAGAGACGTAGAAAATCAAAGGAAAGAAGAAGCTGAAGAAGAAAATAAATCAGAGAAAACGGATAAATTAGAGAATCGGGAAGATGGAAAAGACTGCGAAGAAGGGGGAGAAAACAAAGATAAAACAGAAACTCTGAGTGAGGATGAGTTAGAAGAGGAGAGGTGGAACGAGTCAGAAAGTGAAGACGAAGCAGAGTTGTTGAGTGATAAAGCGGAAGCCGAAGAAGAACAGAATACAGAAGATAAAGCGGTAACAGAAAACGAATCAGAATTGCAGGATAATGCGGCAGATTTATCAAGTGAAGAAAGTTCCGGAGAAACCGAAGACAACTCAGAGACAGAGGACAATGTAGAAGATTTGTCAAGTGAAGAAAGTTCTGAAGAAACCGAGGAAGAATCAGAGGAAGAATCAGAGGAAGAAGATAAAGCTGAAGATCTGTCAAGTGAAGAAAGCACTGAAGAAACCGAGGAAGAATCAGAGGAAGAAGATAAAGCCGAAGATTTGTCAAGTGAAGAAAATTCTGGAAAAATCGAGGAAGAATCAGAGGAAGAAGATGAAGCCAAAGATTTGTCAAGTGAAGAAAATTCTGAAGAAACCGAGGAAGAATCAGAGGAAGAAGATAAAGCTGAAGATTTGTCAAGTGGGGAAGATGACAGTACATCATATGAAAGTGGGGGCAGTGAAGAAACTGAAAATTATTCATATTAACAGAATAGGAGAAAATACAGATGGCAATAAATACAAATGCACAAAATGTGATTATAGGTGACAGCTTAGTGGATTACTGTACATATCAGGAAAGTGCATCCCGGTATGCAATACCGGGAAAAAATCATATGGGACAACCTATGATGATTCCGATTGGAGAACATATTTTGTCACGACATATGTTGTTATTAGGAGGAATTGGTACAGGAAAATCAAATGCATTTAATCACATTATCCGAAATACCAGGTCGAATCTGACGAATGATGATGTCATGATTATTTTTGATACAAAAGGCGACTTTTACAAAGAATTTTACAGACCAGGTGATGTAGTAATAAGCAACGATGCGAGAGCAACCGGAGGCAGTGAAGCGGATTACTGGAATATTTTTGAAGAAGTAACAATTGATGATCGTGTAGAGGAAAATATACTGGAGATTGCCAAAGGACTTTTTGCTGAGAAACTGGAACATACAACACAACCGTTTTTCCCGAATGCAGCCAAAGATTTGTTCGCAGCATTGATGCTGCATCTGGTGCGGAATGATAAATTTGCAGATAAACGAAATAACAAATCATTACGTTCGTATCTGAATAGTATTACACCACATATTATGGTTGATATATTAAATCAACATTCAGATCTGAAGGCTATGCAGTCATATATTTATGATGAAAAATCAGGACAGACACTGGGAGTTATGGCCGAGTTACAGCAGATGATGCGTGAGATTTTTATCGGTAATTTCCAGAAAAAAGGCAGATTGTCAATGAGAAAACTGGTGAGAAGAAAAGGTGGACGAGTTATATTTGTTGAATATGACCTTGGAATCGGCGGAATGTTGATGCCTATTTATCGGCTGTTAATTGATTTGGCGATTAAAGAGGCGTTATGCCGAACCTCAAATGAGGGGAATGTTTACTTTTTTATTGATGAGTTTAGACTGGTGCCGCATCTGGAGCATATAGATGATGGTGTAAATTTTGGACGTAGTCTTGGAGCAAAATTTTTTGTGGGTATTCAGAATATTGACCAGGTAATGGCAGCTTATGGTGAATATACAGGACGAAGTATTCTGTCAGGATTTGGAACAACTTTTGCTTTTCGGGTAAATGATGCCGGCTCAAGGGAATATATAAAAAATTTATTTGGGCGGAATATCAAACAACAGTCTTATATGTCAAAAGTTCAAAACAGAGGAATTGCTGAGCAGCTGAGAGAAGGGTACGTCGTAGAAGATGATGATATTAATAATCTTCCGGTTGGAGAAGCAATTGTAAGTGCACCAAGTGGAGAACCTTTCCGCTTTAAATTTAATTTATATCAATAATACGAAGGAGGAATAAGAGTTATGTATTGTAATGAGTGTGGTAATTCGTTATCGGAAGGTGTGGAAAGATGCCCAGTCTGTGGCAGTAAAGTAAAAGTACAGTATGCCAATAATGGAATGAATGATTTTAATAATGGTCAGAAGAATGATCCGGTACAAAACCAATATCAAAATGACAGAACGGGATATGTAAACAATAATTATGGAGAGGATTCTTCGTTGTCAGGACTTGTTTTATCAGAAAATGAGCAGTTGGTAAGGCAGTATCATTGTAGTAGTGTAAAACAACCGAGATGTGAAGGATATTTGAGTGTGACAACGAGGCGTATGATTTTTCAGGCAGAAGGTGGTACCTTTTTCAGAAGCCGTATTTCAAAAGAAATTTCATTAGATAAAGTCACCGGTGTTGACTGTTATTATGGAGTAAATATGAAAATTACACAGATTATTGTAGGTGTAATGCTGACTATTTTAGGTTTTTATGCATGGGGAATCGGTTCCGCATATATTGGTAGCGGAAGATTTTATGCTTTTTTACTAATGATACTGGGAATTGTTCTTGTTGCTAGTGGAATCAGAAAAAGCTTTAAATTAACTATCTATGCGTCTGAATGTAGTCCATCTCCGATTAACATAGGTGAGGGTGCTCTTTCATTGCAAGGAAACGCAGTTTTTTATGCTATTATCAGCGAGCCGACAAGAGATACTGATCGTATGATGAATGAGGTGGGTGCACTGGTACACGATTTGCAGACAATGGGGGATATGGCAATATCTAAGTGGAAAAATTAAACGAAAGAAAAATCAATATTTATTTTTGGAAGAATGTTGGTTACAGAGGAATGGACTATGAAATGTAGAGTGTGTGGAGCTGATAACGAGAATGGTTCAAAATTTTGCTGGAATTGCGGAAATAAATTAACGGAGCAGTCAGAAACGGGAAGCAGTAGTGTCAACCAGCCCGGAATACAGCAGAATTCAGGAGACGTACAGCATGATCAGGCAGGGACGCAACCCAAACAGGTAAGGATGCCACAGAGACAAGTCCCGCCAGGTGGATTTGACTGGGAAAATGGGAAGAAAGTGGCAGAAGAACGGTTGCAAAAAGGCAAAAATATAGCTGATGGCTGTGTAGGACAATTAAAAAAAGTAGCAGAAAATCAGACTATAACAGAAAAACTTAAAAAAATTTCAAAAAAGACATGGGGAATTATTGGGGCATGTGCGGTGCTGATAGTGATACTGTTAGTCTTAATCGCACTGCATAAACCAACGGTTAATCTGAATGATTATCTGAAAGTTACATATGATGGATATGATGGAGGCGGTACTGCTTATACTGAAATTGACTGGGATAGTATGATAAATGATTATGGCAAGAAAATTTCTTATAAAAAAGGAATGTCGCAAAACGGAAGTCTGACGCCGATAGATACTATTATGCACTATACAGAAGTGAATGTTAAAGGCAATGATGAAAAATTATCTAATGGAGATAAAGTGTCTTATACCTGGAAAGTAGATAAAGATGAGATCGAAAAGCTTATTAAATGTAAAATTAAGTATAGTAATGGATCAGAAAAGGTATCCGGATTGAAGAAAATGGAATTGTTTGATCCGTTTGAAAATCTTAAAGTTTCATTTTCGGGTGTAGAACCAAATGGAGAAGCAGATATTGAGTATAACGGAGACCTGTTATCTGACTATGATTTTACCTGTGATAAAGTTTACGGTTTGAAAAATGGTGACAAAATTAAGATTTCTCTTACTGAAGATGCAGAGTATTATGTTGATCAGTACAATAAAGCGCCATCCATATTGGAAAAAGAATATAAAGTAAAGAATTTAGGAAAATATCTTTCTAAAATTAAAGAAGTTGATACGGATGCTATGAATTCTGCTCGCGCTAAGGCACAGAAAAGTATTAGTAATATGACAGATTATTGGTCTGATGATATTATATTGGACAAAGTGTCATATGTAGGAGATTATCTGCAGGTTGCAAAAGACAGTGACGATTATACTAAGAACTACTATGGTGTGATTTATCAGATTAATGCGCATATTCAGCCAGATGGCGGGCAGAGAAAAGATGTAGTTGCTTATTATAGTATGAAATTTGGAAATGTTATTGTGGATGGAGATGGAAAGTGCAAAATTGATCTGGATGAATATAATGTACCGTATGATGAATTTAGCGTAGAAGTAACCAGTGGAGATTCATATTCAGACAAATACTGGTTTGAAGGATATCAGACACTTGAGGAATTGAAAAAGAATTGTGTAGATGAAGCTGCGGATGAATTTGATTGTGAATGGGATGTTTCAGGAGAGCTTGAGACTGTAGATCTGGGAGTAAGCAGTGATTATCTGTGCTCCTATAGCAGTGATCGGTTACTAACGGAAAGAGATGTTGATGGATACTTGGGTGCAAATTATTCGCAATATAATTTCCCGGAAGGTATAAATATTATTCAGATGCTTATCAATGAAATATATGCAAAACATGGATATGAATTTACAGATTCGAAGTTATCAGCATATTTTTCGGCTAAAACATGGTATGCAAACAACAAAAATAAAGTAAATGATATGGATACTGTTTCAGCCAGTTTGTCAGAGACTGAGAAGAAAAATGTAGATTTTTTGAATAATTATAGATAATTTTGAGTATCGACCTGTTGATATGTAATAGAATATCAATGGGTCGATTCCTTAGTTGCTGATTATTATTTTCAGAGCTTAATATAGTATGAGATGTTTTTATAGGGAAAATACAACATAAAGTAGGGAATATTAATTAATTTGAATAAGGAAGAAAAATGAAGAATTTAAAAAGAGTAAAGTATTTGCTGATTATAGTTTTTATATTATCTGGTTGTATGAAGAATATACATGTAAAAACAATCAGTGAAATCAAACAGACGGATAAATCGCAAACAAAAAAGAGTGAAAAAAAACAGGAAAAAGTCAAGAAGTCAGAGAGTACAGAAATACCGGAAACAGAAATTGCAGATGTACCAGAAGATAAAATAACGAATGATGAGCAGGAAAATCAAACAGTAACAGATAAAAAAGTTATTGTTCTTGATCCGGGACATTCAGCAGTTGTAGCAACTGGGACTGAACCATTGGGACCAGGATCATCAGAACAAAAGGCAGCAGATGCCAGTGGGACGAGTGGTGTTTCAAGTGGTATACCAGAATATGAGTTAACATTAAATATATCAGTTCAGTTGAAAGAAGTATTAGAACAACGGGGGTATCAGGTGGTTTTAACAAGAGAATCAAATAATGTACCGATCAGTTGTGTACAACGTGCAGAAGTTGCAAATAATCTAAATGCCGATGCATATGTGCGGATTCATGCAAATGGTTCAGAAAACTCTGATGCGAATGGAGCGATGACAATTTGTACAACACCAAATAATCCATATAATGGTTCGATATATGGTGAGAGTAAAGCTTTATCGGAAGCAATTCTTGATAAATACTGTGAAGTTACTGGTTGCAATAAAGAATATGTATGGGAAACAGATACAATGAGCGGAAATAACTGGAGTCAGGTACCGGTAACGATTGTTGAAATGGGATATATGACAAATCCGGAGGAAGATGTTCTGATGCAGACAGCAGAATATCAACAAAAAATGGTGCATGGGATTGCGGATGGAATAGATGCATATATGGAAAATTATTAAATACATCAATGAAAATAAAAAGAGATTAGTCAGTGTGCTTACACAGTTTTGTATTATTGTAAAATAAACTCCTTCATGCTATGATTAATATACATGAATAAAAGTGTATACTAATCATAGCATGAAGGAGGGAGCCAGTGAACAATCAACTCAATATCCCGGTGGGAATATCCGACTTTAAAAAAATCCGGGAAAATGACTACTACTACATAGATAAAAGCGGGCTGATTAAAGAACTGTTAAAAAGAGAGTCTGCGGAAGTTACACTGATCACCCGTCCGAGACGCTTTGGAAAAACAATGGGGATGAGTATGCTTGCCCATTTTTTTGATATACGGTCCGATAACAGGAGGTTATTCGATGGTCTTGAAATTACCCGCAATGAAGCATTGTGCAGTGCATGGATGAATCAATATCCGGTCGTATTCCTGACGTTAAAAGACATTGATGGGCTGACTTTCGAAGATGCATATGAAAGACTGGCAGTTCAGATATCTAATTTGTACAAAGAACATGCATATCTGCTGGAAAGTGAACGTATGGATTCGGATGACAGGACTCTTTTTAAAGAGTTAAAAAGTGGAAGTGCGGGAAAGATTCAGGTAGGACAGTCCCTGCATACATTGATAAGGTTGATGCGGGATTATTATCAGAAACCGGTGATTCTGCTGTTGGATGAATACGATGTGCCGATGGCAAAGGCAAGCAACAATGGCTATTATGATCAGATGCTGGATATTATGAAAGAAATTATGAGTACGGCATTGAAAGATAATACGGCACTTCGGTTTGCGGTGATAACAGGTTGTCTGAAGATTGCAAAAGAAAGTATCTTCACAGGAACGAATAATTTTGTGTCTGATAATATTACGGATTCCAGATTCAATGAATATTTTGGATTTACACAGGAAGAAGTAGATCAGATTCTGGCCGACGCAAATGTGTCCGGAAAGGCAGAAGAAATGAAAAGATGGTATGATGGTTATCATTTTGGACGCTTCGATGTATATTGCCCGTGGGATGTCATGAATTATATGCGGGATCTGCAGCAAAATCCGAAAGCAGCACCGGCAAGTTACTGGAAGAATACGAGTGACAATGCGGTAATCCGTTCTTTTATCGAGTATGCCGGAAGCAATATTACGAAAAAGCTAGAAACACTGCTTGCCGGCGGATATATTATTCAAAGGATTGATGAAAATCTCACGTATGATTATCTGCATTCATCGGAGGACAATCTCTGGAGTATATTATATCTGACAGGATATCTGACGAAAGTAAGGGAAGGAGATCTGAAGGTTCCGGTGAGAGAAGATATGGCGGCACTGACAATTCCGAATGCAGAAATTCAGGAGATTTTTGAGACAACAATTATAAAATGGTTTGATGACAGTGCAAAGATCTGGAACAGAAGTGCGCTCTTTGATGCGGTATGGGCAGGAAACAGTGAAAAGGTAACACAGGAAATGAATGTGTTACTGCGTAAGACCATCAGTTATCACGATTATAAAGAGGACTTTTATCATGCTTTTCTTGCTGGGATATTTACAGGAGCAGGGTATTCGGTAGAATCGAACCGGGAACACGGAGAAGGACGTAGTGATATAGTCGTATATGATACCATGAATGGCCGTGTTGCGGTATTTGAAGCAAAATTGTCCCGATCGGTGGACAGAATGGAAGCGGATTGTGATATGGCGTTGGAACAGATCACAGACCGCATGTACATGAAAGAATTGGAAGAAGATTACGATCAGATATTCGGTTACGGCATCGCATTTTTCAAAAAGCGTTGTCTGTTAAAGAAAACGGAACAAAAATAAAAAGATGCAGGTAACTGTCAGTTATATAACAGTTACCTGCATTTTTCTTTTCATAGCATAATATACAAAAAATTGCCAATAGCTAGTCATTTCTAGATTCATGTTACGTCGGCTGCTGAGAAAGCTTCGGTGCCGTCTTATCCGCTGTCACATATACGAATGGATAAATAATACATGCCATCGTAACCGCTGCGATCACGTCCGTCACGGAATGCTGTTTTAAGAACATTGTGGACAGGATAATGAGCGTTGCCAGAATATAGGCACTGATCTGGATCCATCTGTGCTTTTTCAGATCATTACTATGTGAGATGGCAATGCCTGCACCGATAGAGTTGAATACATGGATGCTTGGAAGCACGTTCGTCGGTGTATCTGTTTTATACAGAACTTTTACCATATCGGTAAACATATTGTCTCGTGGAAATACAGTTGGTCTTAAATTTAATGCATTTGGAAAGACCGTACATATGATCAGGAAGATTGTCATACCTGAAAATAAAAAAGCACATAGTCTGTAAAATCCCCATTTATCCTTAATCAGGAAATAAGCCACAGTCACAGCAATGAATATGAACCACAACAAATAAGGAATAATAAAATATTCAATAAACGGAATATGATTATCAATTGGAGAGTGTATCATATAATGTCGTACATCTGTGCGCTTTTCAAGGTAAACAAACCATGGCATATAGATCAGAAAGTATGATAATACCCATGCATGACGGTACTTCTTCAAAAAACTCTTTGCTTTATCAATGGCTTTCATATGAACTACCCCTTTTTTAGCCTTTGTTATTATCTTATCTCGTTTCAAAGCGCATTATAACATGAAAAAAATGAATCAACAATAATGTTCATGGAATATTAACAAAATTAATAATACATTTTCTTTTTCTCAAATATCTGCATGTCATAAGAAAGTCTTCCTTTCTTTAACGCATCTGGTGTACGAAGTGTCCATACAGCAATCGGAAGATGCAGAATGTGCTTTAAAAACCATACTTCAAATCTCGGAAGGTCTGCGAGTTTATACGAGATAAAATCAGGACGTCCGAGTACATTGCCGAGCAGATGTTTTACAATAAAAGTCAGTATCCATGGTTCCGGAAGATTGTCTGCAGTCAGATTGGAAGAAAGCTGACCTCTCAGGACATGTGGCGCATGGCGGCGGAACCACCAGATGCCAAGTGTGTTAAAGGACTGCACCATATAAGGACCGTTATAGTTTTTCAGGGCTTCCAATGTCTTTTCGCAGATACTGAGAGAAGATTTCGGAATCTTAAGTTCGATCAGAAGCGGCACCTGCCCGTCTACCAGAGAAAGTACCTCAGAAAAAAGAGGGATGGTTTCAGTGGTATCCTGTAACCGGCAGCGCTGCAGTTCTTTTGACGGAAGTACCTCAACTGCTTCCGGGCGTCCGCAGATACGTGACAGATCATCATCGTGAAATACGACAAGTTTTCCGTCGGTTGACAGATGTACATCCAGTTCAATTCCGTATCCGTGTGAGATTGCAGCCCGGAAAGAAGAAAGGGAATTTTCCGGAATTCCCTTTTCAATACAGTGGTATCCGCGGTGTGCGAACATAGTATGGAGAAATGGGCGGATCTGTTGTTTGTGGGACAGCCTCGGCCAGATCAGATAAAAGTAGAATGCTGTGAAAAATATAATAATTCCGGCAATTAGTAAACGCATAAAATAACCTCCCTGTGTACAGAATTATTTACAAGGCGTAATAATACGTAACTTCTCTTTTTCCAGATGTACATGGATGTCAGACTGCAGAAAGACCGGCTCGCCGTCGGTATGTACAGGCAATGCGCGGTCACTGGTGATCGTGACTTCTGTGCAGGTGTCCAGAGTGATTCCACGGAAACGGGTATGCCATCCTTTGAATGCTGTCGGAAGCAGGCAGAGAACCTTAAGCCGTGTCAGTTCTGAGACAGTGATGATATCCAGTCTGTCATCGGTCCCGCTGGCGGCAGGACAGAAGTTGAATCCGCCGCCTTCATATTTCAGATTCATAACTGCTGTAAAATAGACTTTGTGATAGGTTTTTGTTTCACCGGTTTCGGTTGTGACAGTCATTGTGACCGGCTTTAATGTAAGCAGTTTATGAAGTGCAACACCGAGATAGGTAAGTTTCCCAAGTTTCAGACGGTTCAGAAAAGCTTTGAGCGGCGTGACCATTACCTGATGGCAGACTGCGGCATCAAAGCCGATACCGGTACTTACGGCAAAACGCCGGTGTTTATTTTCATAATCCAGTACACCGACATTCATGGCAGTGTAATGCGAAGGAGAAAGAATCTGTTCCAGAGCACTGTGGATGTCCGTCGGAAGTCCCAGACCTCTGGCAAAGTCATTGCCTGAACCAAGCGGGATATATCCAAGTGTTACTTTGTCCAGGTATCTGATTCCATTGATTACTTCGTTTAAAGTACCATCTCCTCCGAGGACAACAATCGTATGAGGAGCACCGTCGGAAGTCAGATCATGCACCAGGCGGGTAGCATGATGCTGATATTTCGTAAATAAAACATTATATGCGATTTCTTTTTCCAGCAAAATTTTTTCAATCTGTTTCCAGAGAAGAATCCCTCTGCCGGATCTGGCATTGGGATTGGCAATAAACGTGTACATACCGTATTCATCCTTTGCAAATTCATAGATTTCAAAATGATCAGAACAATCCGTTCAGATAAGTAGTAAGGGAACGGCGCATATTGCCCTCAAAATCAGCATCGCCGCTCTTTAAACACCACTCAAATACATTTCCGATTACGATCATACGGATGTCGGTTGTGATATCCTCCAAATTGGCAGGAGGGGAGATGATTCCGGCATCAATTACGCGTTTCAGATAATCGTGAACGGTGATGATCGGATATGGTCTTTCCGTACGGATCAAAGGGTTCAGGGACTGATTCTTAGGTGTATAGTAATTGGCCATAAATTCAACTCCGAGCTCTTCGCAGTAGTGAACATAATTCAAGTAAACCGAGATGATTGCCTCTTTTGTCCCGGCAGCACTGGACGGAAGATCAAGAAGATTAGGATCCATACTCGGCTGTTCTTCAATATAATAAGAAAGAAGATCATCTTTTGTCTTGAAATGATGATAAAAACTTCCATTGGAGACACCGGCTTCTTCGCAGATATTCTTGATCGACAGCTGCTCATAACCCTGCTTTTGCAGGATCCGTTTGGCTGCCTGAAAGATCTTGGCACGTGTTTCCCTGGATTTGAGTTGTTGTTTTGAGAGTCCTTGTATTTCCTGATTCATAAGTAAAAGCCCCTTTAAGTATTTCTGTTTTTCTGATAAGTTCAAGTAGCTTCAGTATAACATAGAGAAAATATATTTTCAAGAAAACAGAGTGAACTCTGTATTATAGACGCCATTGCATACAGTGGGGAATTCAGTTATAATTATCCGCGTAATAAAGAAGTATAAATTCTTTGAATACGGCAAGAAAGGGAAAGACAAAACATATGGATATTAATCAGGTGATTACCGGGGAACTTGGAGTCAAAAGATGGCAGGTCGATGCGGCGGTAAAATTAATCGATGAAGGCAATACGATCCCGTTTATCGCAAGATATAGAAAAGAAGTCACGGGAACATTGGACGATGCTCAGCTGCGAACATTGTATGAGAGACTGGTATATCTGCGCAATCTGGAAGAAAAGAAAGAACAGGTTCTGTCAAGTATAGAGGAACAGGGAAAACTCACCGGAGAATTAAAAAAGCAGATTCTGGCAGCAGAGACGATGGTTGTGGTAGAAGATCTCTACCGTCCGTATCGTCCAAAACGCCGGACACGTGCCATGATCGCAAAGGAAAAAGGACTGGAGCCGCTTGCAGCAGTCATCACGCTTCAAAAAGCGGAGAAACCGATAGAAGTGTATGCAGAAGAATATGTGAATCCGGAGAAAGAAGTAAAATCCGTAAAAGAAGCAATTGATGGAGCAAAAGACATCATCGCCGAGTCGGTATCAGATGAGGCAGATTACAGAAGCTGGATCCGCAAGGCAACTATACAGCACGGGAAAGTAATCTCACAGGCAAAAGATGAAAAAGCGGAGTCCGTATACGAGATGTACTATGATTTTGAAGAGCCGGTGACAAAACTTGCGGGGCACAGAGTGCTCGCACTGAACCGTGGAGAAAAAGAAAAGTTTCTTACGGTGAAGATTGAGGCACCACAGGACGACATCTTAAGATATCTGGAAAAGAAGATGATCCACAGTGATAATCCGCATACCACACCAATCTTAAAAGAGGCGGCAGAGGACAGCTATAAGCGTCTCATTGCACCGGCCATTGAACGTGAGATCCGAAGTGATCTGACCGAGAAGGCAGAAGACGGGGCGATCAGCGTATTTAAGAAGAACCTGCATCAGCTCCTGATGCAGCCTCCGATCGTGGGACAGACTGTACTTGGCTGGGATCCTGCATTCCGTACCGGATGTAAACTTGCAGTTGTAGATCCGACCGGTAAAGTGATCGGAACGACAGTAATCTATCCGACAGCGCCGACGACACCGAAGAAGATCCAGGCCTCCAAAGACCTGCTGAAGAAGATTATTGCAAAATATAACATTACACTGATCTCCGTAGGAAATGGTACCGCATCCAGAGAATCTGAGCAGTTCATTGTAGAATTATTAAAAGAGATTCCGCAGAAAGTGCAGTACGTAATTGTAAATGAAGCAGGAGCTTCCGTATATTCGGCAAGTAAGCTTGCATCGGAAGAATTCCCGAAGTTTGACGTTGGACAGAGAAGTGCGACATCCATTGCAAGAAGACTGCAGGATCCGTTGGCAGAACTTGTGAAGATTGATCCTAAATCCATCGGTGTCGGACAGTATCAGCATGATATGAACCAGAAAAAGTTAAGTAAAGCTTTATCCGGTGTTGTGGAAGACTGTGTAAATAAAGTCGGAGTTGATCTGAATACGGCATCGGCACCGCTCCTTTCTTATATTTCCGGAATATCCGGAGCAATTGCTAAGAATATTGTGGCATACAGAGAAGAGAACGGAAGATTCACAGACAGAAAGCAGCTTTTGAAAGTTGCAAAACTCGGACCAAAAGCCTTTGAGCAGTGCGCCGGATTCATGAGAATCCAGAATGGTACGAATCCGTTAGACGGAACCAGTGTACATCCGGAGTCCTATGAAGCTGCAGAAAAACTGCTGAAGAAACAGGGACTTTCATTGGAAGACATCAGCGGAGGAAAGCTAACCGGACTTTCCCTCACGATCAAAGACTATGCAAGACTTGCCGGGGAACTGGAGATTGGAGAGATCACCCTCCGGGATATTGTGAAAGAACTGGAAAAACCGGGACGTGACCCGCGTGACGAAATGCCGAAACCGATCTTAAGAACAGATGTCTTAGATATGAAAGACTTAAAGGAAGGCATGATCCTGAAAGGAACCGTAAGAAATGTCATTGACTTTGGTGTGTTTGTAGATATCGGAGTGCACCAGGATGGACTGGTACACATTTCCGAGATCACGGATAAGAAATTTATCAAGCATCCGCTGGAAGTGGTAAGTGTTGGCGATATCGTGGATGTAAAAGTGATGAGCGTGGATCTTAAGAAGAAGCGGATCCAGCTTACGATGAAAGGAATTTCATAATCTGGAAAATGAAGAAAGAAAATCTACATTATTAATATAAAAATGTGGAAAACATGAGTTTACAGGCAGTTATATGGGGATAACTGTCTGTAACGGATTATATGTATAATCGCAAAATAAAATACGGAGAGAGGATGGGACATATGAAAAAAAATTGGGGAAAAACAATCAAAACTATTCTAGGTGTGCTGGTCGGTAATCTTGTACTGTCATTTGCTGTGGCTGCGTTTATCGTGCCAAATGGGATCATCATGGGAGGTGCAACCGGTATCGGTCTTACGATCAGTCACTATCTCCCGGTAAATCTGTCGATGATCATTCTCGCAATTAATGCGGTACTGTTTGTCCTTGGGGCAATATTTCTTGGAAAGAAGTTCGCACTGACAACGATCATCAGTTCCTTTGTTTATCCAATATTCCTGTCGCTGGTACAGTCCATTCCCGGAATTGATAAGGTGGCAGAGAATAATGCAATGCTGGCAGCACTGTATGGTGGTGTCCTTCTTGGAATTGGTATCGGGCTGGTGGTAAGAGTAGGTGCTTCTACCGGTGGAACTGATATACTGGCACTTGTGTTACATAAATGGTTCCATGTTCCGGTAGCGGTATTCTTGTATATCGTAGATTTTTCGGTGCTGGGACTTCAGATGCTGTTTTCAGATTCGGAACAGATACTGTATGGTATTCTGAATTTATTTTTAAGTACGGTTGTGCTGAACCGGGTGATGCTTCTTGGAAAGTCACAGATCC
>OGYH01000608.1_pt1 | contig 37225 bp, 23 predicted proteins | sample 1576511 | NCBI WGS metagenome assembly OGYH01 (sample SAMEA3541522, study PRJEB24748) | human gut metagenome | biome: human gut; feature: human-associated habitat; material: faeces | place: China | collected 2012
AGAAAGTTCGGCTTTTATGAAATGCTTAAACAATATTAAAGTTTTTAATCTCGGTTCATAATCGTAGTTTGCACGTCAAATGTGAAATCCTCATTTTCATTCATTCTGCGAATGGTTAAGGTAATTTCTTCCCCCACACGATAATCTTTTAACTGCGTATATACATCCTCAAGTGTTTTAATGGTATTACCATTAAATGCTACAACCAAATCCCCCTGTTCCAAGTCGCTGTCTGCTAAAGGACTGCTGCTATCAATAGATGCAATCAATACGCCGCCTGCTACAGAATAGTTTTCACCATCTACCGGCAGATATTGAGTGGAACCTGTAATACCCAGTCTGCCCACAGATGGTATATCACCTTCTCTGATTAATGTGTCCAATATAGACTTTGCTTGACTGATTGGAATAGAAAATCCCATACCTTCATAACCGGAAGAAACTACTTTTATGGTATTAATTCCAACAATCTGCCCACGCATATTGATTAATCCGCCTCCTGAGTTGCCCGGATTAATGGCTGTATCTGTTTGTATATACGTAATGCCGGTACTGCTATAATTTGCTACACTGCGATTCACTGCAGATACAACCCCCATGGTCATAGAGCCGGAATAACGTACACCACCCGGATTTCCAATCGCAACCACGGTTTCTCCTACAGATAAATTACTGTCATCTCCAAATTCAGCGGGAGTTAAACCTTCCGCTTCAATTTTAATCACAGCCAAATCGGCATCCTTATCAAGACCTACTACGATACCATCATATTGCTTTTGGTCATGCGTAATAACAGATACTTGTGCGGATTTGGAATAATTAATTACATGTGCATTTGTAATGATATATCCATTGGAAGTTGCAATGACCCCGCTTCCCTGACTGACAGAAGAACCACTTTCTGTTGTATTGCCGATAGAAGTCGCCAAAACGCTGACCATGGATACCGATACTTTTTCATACACTTGTTCAGGAGTAAGTGTTTCGCTGTCAGCAGATGAAAGCGTGATTCCCTGAAAATCCGGGTCCGTTTTATCAGGAATGTTTGCAGCTGTGTCCTCATCCACAATAGTATCATTGGAAGATTGAGAAGAACTGTGATTATCGCTTGATTCAGATGATGTGCCATCTTGCTGCTGAACCACCACATAAATACCAAATCCAGCAAAACCTCCAATAAAGCTGACTGCCAAAACAGCCAATATCACAATAAATACCTTTACACCTACGCTCATCTTCTGTTTGGGTTCCTGAGGAGGCCATCCGGAAGGAGAAGGCTGAAATCCTGCTCCATTTTGCCAATACTGCCCGTTCCAATTGGGAAATGAACCGCCATTATCATTTTGGTTCCAAGAATTCGGCTGTCCTGTTCCGTAAGGATATTGCTGCCCATAGGAATCACGTGGAGCTTGCTGCCCGGACGGTTCTCGATTCCCGGAAAAATCTCCCTGATAGGAAGAGTTCCATTGGTACGGCGGGATATCAGAACTTCTTTCTTGCTGATTCTGTTCTGTGTTCCTATATTCTTGCCCTGATTGGTAATAGACACTCTCCGATTGGCCGGCAGCCCCCTGTTGAGGCCATTCCGTTGACGGAGTGGTATGGGAACCTGTTTGCTGTGGCTCAGACGGATTGGAATTTGACTGCGTAGAATCAAACGGATTGCGGTTTTCGTCCATGTATACACCTCTTATCAATAGTATCTGATGACAAACAGTAGGGCAAAACTATGTTTACCCTACTGTTCATTACACATCAATGCAGTGCAGCATCGTCATCTTTTGGTTTTTCTACAATTTCTACATCTGTCACTTCAATGACCTCAGGCGCAGAATCTGCTTCTTCTTTTTTCTTCGCTTTCTTATCTGTTTTTACTTGCTTGCTATCACTTTTTAGAGGATTATTCCACTTGCTGTCTTTTGGTTCTTTACTGTCTTTTCCTTTATCTGAATTTAAATCTTTTATCTTCTTAGGCAGCCAAAATTCAAATTGGCAAAATTCATTCTCAACACTGCTAACACTAATTTCACCGCCATGCAGACGGATGATGGTACGAACAATATAAAGCCCAAGGCCCATTCCGTTTTTATCTTGACTGCGAGATTTATCCGTTTTATAAAAACGGTCAAATATCATAGCCACTTCATCCGCAGGAATACCCGGACCACTGTTCTTAATGGTGACTGTTACACGGTCATTGGTTTCTGCTAAGCGTATGTCAATGTAACCTTCTACATTCGTAAACTTTACTGCATTTTCCAATAAATTATATAAAACCTGATGTATCATATCAGGGTCACCGTCTACAAATAAACTGGAGGCGGTTTCCAAACCACGAATTTCTATTTTTTTGTCTTCTATGGCTTTTTCAAACGATAGCAACGTAACAAATACGGTATTACTTAAATCAAAGCGAGTAAGGCGCAGTTTCATTTCACCGCTGTCAATTTTAGAAAGATCCAACATGGTCTTTACCAAACGGGACAAACGTTTTACTTCCTGAGAAACAATTTTCAAATAATGATTGCGTTTTTCTTCGGGAATGGTACCATCCAGAATACCATCCACAAATCCTGCAATGGTTGTCATAGGTGTTTTCAGCTCATGAGAAGTATTGGCAATAAAATTGCGCCTCATACTTTCACCTGCCGCCAATGTTTCCGCCATTTGGTTAAATGCAGATGCCAGCTCTCCAATTTCATCCTGACTTTCAACAGGAACACGAACCGAGAAATCTCCTTCTCCAAAGTGTTTGGTTGCAATTGCCATTTCTCGCAGTGGTTTTGCCAATTTGTACGAGAATGTCCAAACAATGCAAAAAGATACCATAAATGCTGCAACAGCCGCCAATAAAAACATTTTAATGGTTTCATCTCTGAATACATCCAATACCTTCAGGTCAGATGCAGCAAATACAGCTCCTATCGCCACTTGTTGACCCGATGAATTGGTGGTAACAATCGGTACCCCAATAATATAGTAATTACTGCTATACAACCCATTCATAGTACCTGTAGCGGAAAAATATCCGGATAATGCTTGCTGCATGGCTTCAGAACTGATATTTTTCCTGGATTTGATATCTGCACTGGGATTTTCATCTTCTTCAATGCTGTAGGTAGAAATCATTTCAGCACCGGACTGATCCACCAAGAAAAAATCAGCATCCACATTCTCCGAAAAAGCCTTAATAAATAAAGCCATTCTGGAACCGTCGATTAAGTATTGATTATCTTGCATCATAACAACGCTTTGACCTGCAATGCTTGCCATACTTTTTGCATTCTGGGTTAACTGCGCCTGCTTTTCAGACTGGAAGTAGCGAGCAATAAATACAATCATAACGGTGCCTAAGAATAAAAAGCTAACCACAATGATAATAGATGTTACACTTAAGTATTTCTTAAACAAGCTCTTTTTCAATCAAAACAGCCCTCTCTTTATTCTTTCAGCTCAAATTTGTAACCAACACCCCAAACAGTTTTCAGCGCCCATTTATCAGAAACGCCCTCTAGCTTTTCTCTTAAACGTTTTACGTGCACGTCAACGGTACGGGAATCTCCGTAATAATCAAATCCCCATACTTCATCCAAAAGCTGGTCACGAGTAAATACACGGTTGGGATTGCTGGCCAAATGGTAAATCAATTCCATCTCCTTGGGAGGTGTATCAATTGCCACACCATCCACCTTCAACTCATAATTGGTCAAGTTGATGCTTAATTTATCGTAACGCACTTCTTTTACCTGCTCCTCAGCATTGCTTCCGTAGCGGCGTAAAACAGCCTTAATGCGGGCAACTACTTCTTTGGTTTCAAACGGTTTTACCACATAGTCGTCCGCACCTAATTCAAGGCCAAGTACTTTATCAAATACCTCACCTTTCGCAGTCAGCATAATGATAGGACATTGAGATTTCTTTCTGATTTCTCTGCACACCTGCCAACCGTCCAATTCCGGCAACATAATATCCAGCATAATCAAATCGGGATTCTGCTCTTCAAAAATCTCCAATGCTTTGCGACCGTCATTGGCAATACGGACTTCAAAGCCTTCTTTTTCAATATATAAACGCAATAATTCGCAAATATTCTGGTCGTCATCCACTACTAATATTTTACCTGCCGACATCATAACCGATTCCTCTCTTTAGTATCTTGATAGCTTCATTATAATAGAAAATCGCTTGATATTTATGAATATTTTATAAAGCTTTTCCGTTTTTCTGTCTATAAAACAACAAAAGAGTATAACCAAAATACTAATGTATTTCAGAAATACTCCTTCTCATTATTTTCCTATACTTTTCAGTAATCCGCCTTTGGAAATAATATTTTGAATAAACGGCGGGAATGGTTCTGCCTGGTATGTTTTTCCCGTAGTAACGTTTTCGATTACACCTGTATCAAAATCTACTTTTACTTCATCACCGTCTTTAATATCTTTTGCTGCCTCATCACATTCTAAAATTGCAAGGCCGATATTAATAGAATTGCGATAAAAGATACGTGCAAATGTGCTTGCGATTACACAAGAAATGCCGCTTGCTTTAATCGCGATGGGAGCATGTTCACGAGAAGAACCGCAGCCAAAGTTTTTCTTTGCCACGATCAGATCTCCTTCCTGCACTTTTTCTGCAAATTCCGGATCAATATCTGCCATGGCATGTGATGCCAGCTCTTTTGCATCAAACGAATTCAGATATCTTGCCGGAATAATCACATCCGTATCTACATTGTCTCCATATTTAAAAACGTGTCCCTGTGCTCTCATGCCCGCAAGTATCACGGATTACTTGTCGTGCCGGTTCCAGAACTGGACGATGACAATCACGTGCTCTTAAGTTCGCTGGATGTTACAGTAATTCAGCATGGCGCTGAGTTTAATCTCGGCTTGCACAAGTACCAGGGCAACAACTATAGTCCGATGGGCCACAAGTACATTCGTGAGTTTGATTGTGATAAAGTGCCAACTACCCTTTATCGCGTAGGTGTCGTTATCCTGAAAAAGGAAGTTGTATTCCAGCATTATGAGAATCGCATTCTGATTCGCTATACGTTGGTAGACGGCCATTCGGCTACAACCCTTCGTTTCCGTCCTTTTCTGGCTTTCCGCAGTGTCCGTCAGTTTACTCATGAGAATGCTACCGCATCTCGTGATTATTCTGAGGTAGATCATGGCATCAAGACCTGTATGTATGCAGGTTATCCTGATCTCTATATGCAGTTCTCCAAGAAGAACGAGTTTAAATTCTGTCCAGATTGGTATCGTGGCGTGGAATATCCAAAGGAGCAGGAGAGAGGTTATGCTTCTAACGAAGACCTCTATGTTCCTGGCTATTTTGAAATGGATATCAAGAAAGGCGAAACCATCGTCTTTGCTGCTTCTACATCAGAAATCAAGGCGGTCAGCCTGAAGAAGCTCTTCGACAAGGAAGTGGATGAGCGCTCGCCTCGTGACAATTTCTTCCACTGTCTGGTCAATGCGGCTCATCAGTTCCATCGTCGTGAAAAGAACGATGACCGTTATATCCTGGCAGGTTACCCTTGGTTCAAGTGCAGAGCCCGCGATACATTTATCGCTCTTCCGGGTCTCACCCTCTCTATCGAGGAGGATGACTACTTCGAACTGGTGATGAAGACTGCCATGAAGGGATATTACGAGTTTATGGAAGGCAAGCCGGTCAGCGTTCATATTGCTGAGATAGAGCAGCCTGACGTGCCATTGTGGGCTGTCTGGGCTTTGCAGCAGTATGCCAAGGAAACCAGCAAGGAAGAATGCTTCAAGAAGTATGGACAGTTTATCAAGGATGTCATCTCCTTTATCCAGGATAACAAGCATCCGAACCTGAAGCTCGAAGAGAACGGATTACTCTATACCGATGGTAAGGACAAGGCTGTTACCTGGATGAACTCTACAGCCAATGGCAGACCAGTGGTTCCACGTACAGGTTATATCGTAGAGTTTAATGCTTTGTGGTATAACGCTTTGTGTTTCTGTGCTTCTCTTGCTGCAACAGTAGGTGAAGAAGACAGCCAGCAGCAACTTCTGGCTCAGGCTGAGAAAACCAAGCAGGCGTTCCTCGATACCTTCCTCAATGAATATGGCTATCTCTACGACTATGTAGACGGCAATATGATGGATTGGAGTGTTCGTCCGAACATGATATTTGCAGTGGCTTTCGATTATTCTCCATTGTCGCAAAACCAGAAGAAGCAGGTTCTTGATATCTGTACACGCGAACTCCTTACTCCTAAGGGATTGCGTTCACTCTCGCCAAAGAGCGGTGGATATAATCCTGTTTATGTAGGTCCGCAGACCCAGCGCGACTATGCTTACCATCAGGGTACGGCATGGCCATGGCTCGGTGGCTTCTATATGGAGGCAAGTCTGAAACTCTATAAGCGTACCCGTTTGAGCTTTATCGAACGCCAGATGGTAGGTTATGAGGACGAAATGTCTTCCCATTGTCTCGGTACCATCAGCGAACTCTTCGATGGAAACCCTCCATTCGCAGGTCGTGGTGCTATCTCTTTCGCCATGAATGTGGCTGAGATTCTGCGTGCGCTCGAGTTACTTGAAAAATATCAATATTAATAATAGGAGGACTGCTATATGAAAGTTTTAATGTTTGGATGGGAGTATCCTCCTCACGTATTTGGTGGTTTGGCAACTGCCAACTTTGGTATCTCCCAGGGACTTCATGCCCAGGGCGATGTTGATATCACATTGTGTCTGCCTCATCCTTTCGGTGATGAGGACCGCAGTGCCTGCAAGATTGTGGCAATGAACAGTGTGCCTATTGCCTGGCGCGATGTAAATCACGACTATGTGCAGCAGCGCGTAGGCAATATCATGAATCCGGACGATTATTTCCGCTACCGTGACCACATCTATGCCGATTTTAACTATATGCATGTAAATGACCTCGGCTGTATGGAATTTGCCGGTGGTTATCCGTCAAATCTTCATGACGAGATCAACAACTATAGCATCATTGCCGGAGTTGTAGCCCGTTCAGAAGAATTTGATATTATCCATGCTCACGACTGGCTTACATTCCCTGCCGGTATTCATGCCAAGCGCGTGAGTGGCAAACCATTGTGCATCCACGTTCATGCTACTGATTTCGACCGTAGCCGTGGAAAGGTGAACCCTACCGTTTATGCTATCGAGAAAGACGGTATGGATAATGCCGACTGCATCATGTGTGTATCCGAACTGACCCGCCAGACGGTGATTCACCAGTATCACCAAGATCCACGCAAGTGTTTCGCCATGCACAATGCCGTATACCCATTGAAGCAGGAGTGGCAGGATATTCCACGCCCAAATCATAAGGGCAAGGAGAAGGTAGTAACCTTCCTGGGACGTCTTACCATGCAGAAGGGACCTGAATATTTCGTTGAGGCTGCTAACATGGTATTGCATCGTACCCGCAATGTGCGTTTCTGTATGGCAGGTTCGGGCGATATGATGGATCAGATGATTTATCTCGCTGCCGAAAGAGGCATTGCCGACCGGTTCCACTTCCCTGGCTTTATGCGCGGAAAACAGGTTTATGAATGTCTGAAAGACAGTGATGTCTACGTGATGCCATCTGTGAGCGAGCCGTTCGGTATCTCACCTTTGGAAGCTATGCAGTGCGGCACACCAACCATTATCTCCAAGCAGAGTGGATGTGGAGAAATCCTGTCCAACTGTATCAAGGTAGACTACTGGGATATCCATGCCCTTGCCGATGCCATCTACAGCATCTGTCACAACGAGAGTCTTTTCGATTATCTCTCAGAGGAAGGCAAGAAAGAAGTAGACCAGATTACCTGGGAGAAAGTGGGAGCCCGCATCAAAGACCTGTACCTCAAGACCTTAGGTTGGAAGTAGGTTAAGTGAAGAGTGAAGAACGAAGAATGAATAATTTTGAGGCTTTACTCATCTTACAAGTTAAACGTTCAAATTTCAAATTTTTATGAAAACAATTTGTTTATATTTCGAGATACATCAGATTACCCATCTGAAACGCTACCGCTTCTTCGACATCGGTACCGACCATTATTACTATGATGACTACGAGAACGACCGTAGCATCAACGAGATTGCTGAGCGCTCTTATATGCCAGCCTTGAATGCCCTTCAGGAGATGATTGAAAAGAACGGCAAGTATTTCAAGGTAGCTTTCTCGCTTTCGGGTGTGGGTATGGAGCAGTTGGAACTTCATGCTCCTCAGGTACTGGAGAAGCTTCAGCAGCTCAACAATACGGGTTGTGTAGAGTTCCTGGCTGAGCCTTACTCTCACGGACTTGCTTCTCTGGTTAATGAGGCAAGTTTCAAGGATGAGGTGATGCGCCAGTGCACCAAGATAGAGGAATATTTCGGAAAGAAACCTACCGTATTGCGCAACTCTTCGCTCATCTACAGCGATGATATCGGTAACGATGTTGCCAACATGGGATTCATTGGTATGCTCACCGAGGGTGCCAAGCACGTGCTCGGCTGGAAGTCTCCTCACTATGTTTACCATTGCGCCCTGAACCCTAAGTTGAAGCTCCTGTTGCGCGATGTGAACCTGAGCGATGATATCTCTCTGCGCTTCAGCAACAGCGATTGGGACGGTTATCCACTCTTTGCCGACAACTATATGAACCAGATTGCTGCCTTCCCAGAGGAGGAGCAGGTTATCAATATCTTTATGGAACTTTCTGCTCTTGGTATTGCCCAGCCTCTGTCAAGCAACATCCTCGAGTTTATGAAGGCTTTGCCTCAGTGTGCAAAAGACCGTGGCATCACCTTCTCAACACCTACAGAAATCTGCAAGAAGATCAAGTCGGTAGGCGAGGTGAATGTGCCTGATACTTTGAGTTGGGTAGACGAGGAGCGTGATGTAAGTTCATGGTTGGGTAATCCGATGCAGCGTGAGGCTTTCAACAAGCTTTATAGTGTGGCAGACCGTGTACGTATCGCCAACGATCCACGTATCAATCAGGACTGGGATTACCTGCAGGCAAGTAACAACTTCCGCTTCATGACTACCAAGCCAAGCAATGTGGGTCTTGACAGAGGTATCTATTCAAGTCCTTTCGATGCTTTCACTAACTATATGAACATTCTTGGTGACTTCATCAACCGTGTGAACGACCTCTATCCTGCTGATGTTGATAACGATCAGCTGGAGGGCTTGCTTACTACCATCAAGAATCAGGATGAAGAGATAGAGATGAAGGACAAGGAGATTGTCCGTCTTCAGGCTAAGATTGAAAAGATAGAGAAGGAGGCTGAGAAGCACCATGGCGAGAAACCTGCTAAGGCTGCTCCTGCCAAGAAGACCGCAGCTAAGCCTGCAGCCAAGAAGGCATCTGCCAAGAAGGCACCTGCCAAGAAAGCAACAAAGGCAGAGCCTGCAGAAGAAAAGAAAGATTAGAATTTTTAGATTACTCATAAAGATTAATCCCCCTCGCTGCATTGATTTGCAATGAGGGGGATTTTTTTGTTTCCCAAAATATTCTCTGAAATAACGCGTTAGCTGGAAAGCGTTATTTTTCGAAATGAATCCAGTCTACGTCGAAGAAGGCAGCATCGTTCTTCTTGGCTGTGCGGGTGTTGAAGAAACCGAGCTTGGCACCAATCCACTTGCCTTCACGCACAGTGAAAGGATTGCCTATCTTGGTGAATTTCTTACCATCCAGACTGTAGCTCCATTCAGCGATAGCCTGTATCTGGTTGGCGATACCTTCGCTATGAACCTTCACGCGAAGCCATACATCCTGAGTAGCGATGCGGGAAGAAGGAATATCATCTACGGCATACTTCACGGTGTAAGGTTGAGGCAGCTTGCTGGTCTTGATGGCCACTTGCTTTACCACCTTCTCAGCCTTTCCCTTCTCAGCCTTCTCGCAGGTTACATATTGCAATACAACACCCTCTTCCTTGGTATCAACAAACTTGAGTGCAGCATAGTCCATGCCTTGCATAATCATGCCGGCGCTTTCGCCCAATACCTTATCTTTCTCCTTGTAAGCCTCGGTGCGGTTAGGAATGAACTTCACCTTGGCAGTAGCAGTAAAGTTCTCAGTAGGGAGTTTCTGGAGCAGGAGGTTTGGCAAATCATACAGGTTCTTTACATCTTCTGCCTGCTGCACACCATAGAGACGCAACTTGGAGTTCTTGGCATCGCAGAAGTACCAGTACTGACTGTAAGGACCGTTCCACTGCCATTGCAGACCTAAATCTACGCTGTTGAAATCATCCGATTCCTTAGGTTGGAAGTTACCGCTTGATGGCAGGTTGGGCTTCTTCCATTGCTGAACAGGGTCACCGCAGCCATCACCATCCTTGTCGTCTCCGATGACAAGCCAGTCGTTCACCCATTTGGCTGGTTGCAGATGAACCACACGACCATAAGCGTGCTTATCCTGGAAGTGGAGGAACCAGTCTTCGCCGTTCTGGGTATCTACCCATGCACCCTGGTGAGGGCCGTTTACCTTCTTGTTCTTTCCCTGTGCCATACCCACATACTCCTCGTAAGGACCGTATGGATTCTTGGAACGCAGTTCTACCTGCCAGCCATACTTCACTCCTCCCGCAGGACTCATGATATAATAATATCCGTTGCGCTTGTAGAATTTCGTACCCTCGATGGTAGGTTGGTCTTCATGACCGTCATATACGATGCGTGAAGGACCGATAACCTTGGTGCCGTCAGGTGACATCGGAGCTACGAAGAGCACTGACTTGATACCGGCTCTTGAACCGGCGCATCCATGCGAAAGATAAGCCTTGCCATCTTCATCCCAGAGAGGGCAGCAGTCGATAAGACCTTTTTCCTTCATCACCCAGGTGATAGGCTCCCAAGGACCGCGTGGATCTTGTGTCTTGGTCATGAAGAGACCCTGGTCTGGGTCGCCGCAATAGATGTAGAACCATCCGTCGTGATAGCGGATAGAGGGTGCCCATACATAGTTACCATGCTGAACTTTCTTGCGCCAATCCAGTTCGGTTCCCTGGTATTCAGGCAAAACAGGATAGTCATCGAGTAGGGCAGCACCGATAATCTCCCAGTTTACCAGGTCGGTACTGTGCAGAATCTGCAGGCCAGGGAAACACTGGAAGGAAGAGGAAGTCATATAGTAGTCATTGCCCACACGGCATACGTCTGGGTCTGAGTAGTCGGCGTCAATAACCGGGTTGCGGTACATTCCGTTCTTCAGGTTCGGATTCCATGTCTTGGATACCGCCTTCTGTGCATTCACGCTCACCGCAGAGAGCGGAGAACTCAAAGCGATGGTTGCGAGAACGCATAGGAGTGAATGAGATTTTATTTTCATTGTTACCGATGTTTAAATGAATTATTTAGCTACGTATTTCTTGTTGTTGTAGATATAGATCCCTTTTTTGAGACTTTGCAGGTCTTCTGCCTTGGCATTGAGTTTTACCATGCGACCGCTGAGGTCGTAAATGTTGTTATTGTTTACCTTGGCGATGGCAGCAATTGGCTGAATGCCTGTAGAAGTCTCTGTATAGAGAGTGAACTGCAAGATGCACTGCTTTACCTTTGGAGTAAAAGTAAGCGTGTGCTCTACAGGTGAATCAAACTCTACTGTATATTTTTTCAGACTGTTGTCTTTTGGAAAAACATAGGTAGAAGCATCATAGCTTGTGCCGTTTATCTCGCCGAGATAGGCATCTGCATCTGAGTAATTGTCTTTTCCCTCGATATCCATTTTGACAATCTTTATGCCGTCAGGAATGATGATGGTGTATTGATTGGCGCTATACTTGATATAGTTGGTACCAGAACCAGTATCGTATGTCTTTCCCTTCTCATTGCTGATAGCGAAGCCGTTGCTGAAAGAACCGGCTGTCTTATCCGTTAAAGTCTTTGAGTTCAAAGTGAAAGGTCCCTTTGTATCAGTAACGGTTGAACCTGTAGATGTAGCACCACACTCGTCTGTCCAAGTAGAATCAAACTTCTTGAGCCAGATTGAACCGCTGCTGACGGTAATCTTAGAGTTGTTCTTGAACACGAGATTATCTACGAAGCGGATATCGATACCCTTTTTTGCAGAAATCTGTACGTTGTCGAGAGTCACGTTCTTGATGTGGCTCTCAGGGCGGCCAATCAGGAAGATAGCGTTACCTTCGCAGACATCTGTAGTCTTCACGTTCTGAAGCAGAATGCCGTTGTAGGTTGGGGTAGTACTATCAAGAGCTCTGGCATTTGCCTTGTCTACGGCAGGGTCACTGTTGTAGTTCTTGTCGTAGTAGCAGTCGATAGAGAATGGGTTCTTAACCTTGGTCATGGTGAAGTTGGTGAACTTCCAGTCCTCCTCGCCACCGCCACGCAGCGTTACCTTGTTGGTTGTTTTATCTACATCTTGACCTGTCTTCATGCGGATACCGGCAGTTGTGCCGTTCATGGTGATGTTGTCGAACCATACATGCTTGATGTTCTTGGTGAAACTACCGATAGAAGCACCATGTCCTGTACCGAAGTCGCAGTTCCAGACATGGATGTACTGTGCATCATTGTCGCAAACGATATTGTCATCGCCGTTGCTGATGTTACAGTTGTAGATATTAACGTATGGACCCCAGATAGAGATACCATCAGTGTTATGCGATGCCTTTCCCTTGCCAGCTTCAGATGAAGGTTCACTGATGGTTACATCATGGATGGTAGCATGGCTAGCCTTACCGCTGTTGCTGATGGTGATGTTTACACCCGGAGTATTCTGAATCTTGAAGTTACGGAGCAGGAAGCGCTTGCCCTGCTCGAAGCGAATCATTGCACCAGGATTGAAGGTTTCGCCATTCTCTCTTGCGAGCCACCAGCGTGCACCCTGACCGTCGATGACTGAAGTTTCACCTTCACCCTCGATAACAATGTCGGTAACGTTCTTACCCTTGTTCTTTCCGCCGATGAAGACAGTCTTATTATTCTTATTATTTGGAGCCTTGCCGTATTCCACGAGTTTCAATGTAGCACCTTTGCAAAGGTGGAGTACAGTCTTAGACTTGATGCTGAGTACTTCGGTCTTGCTTGTCATCTGGTCTATACTACCAAACATCCATGTACCGGCAGGAATCACGACCATACCACCTGTTGTAGGCACAGCATCAAGTGCTTTCTGGATAGCCTTGGTGTTGTCTTCTGCCGTAGTAGAAGCACCATAATCCTTGATATTAAATGTGTTTGCCGAAGTGATGGCTGGCAACTGTGGCAGTTCTACGGCAGTCCATCCTTCAGGAGTGTTCTGTACGTTCTGCTCGGCTGTGATACCAGCGAAAGTTTGTGCTTTTGCGAACATTGGCAGAGCCATGAGCGCAGCAAGCACGACTGTCTTAATGATTGATTTCTTCATTTCTTCTTAGGTTTATTTATTTTATTATTTTTGTATTCTATAAGATTTTCTGCAAAGTTACTACATTTTTGCTTATCGCATGCAGATAGTGAATGAAAAACTACGAAAACGATTACGCATACCTTGCTCGGCATCTGTTTCATACCATGCAGAATAGTATCATTTGATGGAAGCAGGATGTAGCCGGAATTACGTCGCGACGTATCTGTCGCTACGTCGTGACGCACCGATTGCTACGTCGTGACGCCTCAGATGCTACGTCGTGACGTAATTTCGGGAACATCGGCAAGCGGAGCAGCTTACCAGGGGCGTGGTAACAGGTGGCAATAAGGTGACAATAAAAATACCCCTTGCAGTCACACGTTATTCGCTTATAATCAGATGGTTAAGTATAAGTGTGATATTAGTGGTATTAGATTTGAGAAAAATAATTTTTCTTTCAATAAATTCGGCCTTTGAAGTAAGCTGATGAAACCATGTTCTTCATTGCGCAAGTTCATACGTTTCATTGAGCCGATACATCCGACTGCGCTGGCTTAAAGATCCGACTGCGCTGGCTTGAAGATTCGATTGCGCTGGCTTGAAGATATGACTTCGTAGTCTCGAAGATTCGAATTCGTAAGCTGAATGAGACGGATTTGTTTGCAGAATGAAGTGGCTGAGTTTGCAGAATGAAGTGGTTGAGTTAGCTGACAGAAGTAGCTGAAATAGCGAAAAAAAAAGGGCATGTCATCCCACTTATGACACACCCTCTTGTTTGTATAGTATTATTGTTCCAATTTCTTGATTTCTTCGATAGATAAGCCTGTGGATTTTGCAATGACGTCTATTGGAGTGTTGTATGTCAATAGGTTCAAAGCAATCTCTTTCCTACCTTTTTCCATTCCTTTCTCTTCAGCATGCTTATATACCGCATAATTGTCCCACATGACCATCATGCTGTTGTCGTATTTCTCCTGTTCCTCTTTGGTCAGGCTCTTGGAGTCGGCGATTTCTGCCAGCCTCTTGAATATCTTATGCTGAGCCTCGAAAGGCATTTTTTCTAAAGTCTCCATATGCTTCAAATTATAAATCCAACAATCTAAAAACGTAGTACACTCTTCCTTATGTACTTACGCTGCAAAGATACGCTTTTCTTTCGTAACTTCCAAGAAATTAACAAAAAAAGTTTTTGTGGGTGTGGGGGAGAGGGAGAGAGAAACAAAAAAGTGCAACGCCCAGTATGGGCATTGCACTTTATTTAAATATATCCATGTTTTTAGGTGATTACCATCTTGGGTCACCAACACCGAGCTTCTTAATACTCTCGTTACCAATAGTGAAGTCGCCCTTAGCGGCATCCTCGTACTCTGGGTCTTCTACCTTACCTGCCTCGTCAGCAAACATGTTAGTCTTACCCTCTACGTCTGCTACATTGAGCTTAGCGCAGTTGAAGTATACATTGTTCTGGAATGTTGGAACGCCAGTCTTTGACTGGTTAGACCATACAGCACCAGTGTTTGAAACGATGTTGTTTGTCCAATTGATTACGTTGCCTACATAGCGAACATAGAGCCAGTCGTTTACCCATTTGGCTAGTTGCAGATGAACCACACGACCATAAGCGTGCTTATCCAGGAAGTGGAGGAACCAGTCTTCGCCGTTTTGGGAGAAGCTGTATAAAGAAAAAAGGCTGTATCAGAAGGACAATGCCTAAAGATACAGCCTTTAATGATTAAGGGATATTATATTTCTTCAAATGTTTGGTCATATATTACTTGATATTACCGATATTCTTGTCAACCAATGTCTCGTTGGTGATAGTGAAGTCACCAGTAGCAACGTTCTTGAAACCAGGATCAAGATTGATGCCCTCTGTATCGAATGCCTTACCTGCACCTCCGTCAGGGTTTTGCTGTAAGGTAGCAGCATTGTAGTAGTTGTTGTTGCTGAATACGAGGTTGTCGGTCTTTGTGTCCTTGCTGAAGAATACGTCTGCGCTCATTTCTGCAAATACGTTGTTCTTGATGTTTGCTGTGAAGAACTTATCGCCTGCCTTGTTAGAACGAACGTAGAATAAACCCTTAGATGTAGCTTCTACCTTATAGAGGGTATTGTGCTCGAAGTTGATGACGATAGGCTGCTTGGCATTGTAGTCGAAACGGATGAAATCAGAACCATTGCAAGAGTTAGCTACGGTACAGTGATTCATGTTCAATTTCAAGATAGCGCCCTTCTTCTTCTGAGAGTCGATAAAGCGCTTGCCTGCGCACATGTCGTGGAAATAGCTGTTGGTAATATTCAGCTCAGCCACCTCGTAAACATTCTCGCCAGGTTCTGTAAAGAAGTTGCCATATCCGCTAACCTCGATATTGTTGACGTTGATTGTTCCTGAGCAGTTCACACCCTTGATCAGAGCATCTGCAGTAACACCTTCAAACTGGATGTTTTCTGTAGTGAAGCCAGTAGCTCCGTCGAGTACAAACTTGATACGAGCCTTGACTGGCTTTGTACCGAGACACTTGATGGATATGTTCTTGCTGATGGTCAACTCCTTGGTTGTTTCAGCACCATCGGTTCCTGTGTAGATAAACTCGTTGGTAGAACCGTCCTTAGCAGGGAGCAACATTACTGTACCGCCCTCTTCTGTAGCATCAATCAATGCCTGAAGGTCAGCACCTGGATAAGCTGGAGTGTAGTTTGGCATGGTGGTTACAGAAACCTTACCGCGAGCCTTGGTGCCATTCAAAATAGTGAATGTATACTTGGTTTCGTAGTTCAGACCTGTAATGGTTGCTGTACCATTCTGCTTCTCCTCATCAGAGAGTGTATAAGTCTCTTCCTTACCGCCTGTAATAGCAATGGTAGTAACTTCAGAACCTGGAGTCCACTTCAATGTTACGCTCTTTGCAGTGATATCATCATCAGTAACGGTTTCGAAAATCTGCTCAGCATCTGTTGTAACAGAGGCTTCCGCCCAATGAGATTCCTTGGAACTACCTATAGCCTTGATACGGATAGAGTAGGTAGTTTCGCCAGAAAGACCTGTAATGAGATAAGGAACTGTTGTTACGTCTGTATATTCATAGGTTGGAGTTCCTTCAAACTTCATATCAGCATCGTCAGCAAACAACTGAATGGTGTAGCTGTCTGCTTTAGACAAACATTCCCAGGTAAGTTGTACATTAGTCTTGTTCTGTACCTTAGCCTCTACAGCTGTAGGCTTGAAGAGTCGGTCGTATTCTACGCTTGTCAACTCATCGTCTGGGTCTGAGCATCCTGCTGCGGTAAAGAGTACCGCAGCAAGAGCTAAGATATAAGTTAATTTCTTTATAATATTCATAATCTTTTCTTCTTGAATGGATTAATAATTATAATCGTTGGTGAGTAAGCCGTTGCTACCATCAATGAATACCTTCCAGATAGGCCAGAACATCTTCTCGTCTGGATTGTTGATGTAGAGATAGTTCAGATACTTGTCAATCTTGTTATTGTTTTCAGTAACGCTCTTATTGTCATCCTTGCTTTCACCGTCAACATGCTCTCTATAGGTAAACCAGTTGGAGCTGCTTTCATAAAGAGACTTGCCCTCTGCATCAGTCTGTCCTGCTTCCAAACCGTAAACTTCGTAGCTGTCTGCATCTGTGCTTGCTGCACCCAAGCCCTCGTTGAAGTAGAGTTTCTTAGGGTAGTTGGCATAGATTCCTGTACGGTTGGCTAATTGGGTCATCTTTTCCTTGGTTTTTGCAAGAGTGCTTCCTAACTTACCCCAACGCATAAGGTCGAGCTTGCGCAATCCTTCACCAGCGAACTCAAACTTGCGCTGGTCTTCGATGGTAAGCTGGAAACTTTCCTTGGTAGATGCTTCGTTCAAGATGGTGCTAACCTTGGCTGAAGGATAAGCACGGTTGAGTATTGGCATCAGATATTGCTTTGCATTAGCAGGACCATTGAGGGCATTCTCTGCTTCGGCAGCCATCAGGTAGATATCTGCGTAGCGAAGAACCTGATAGTTGATACCGTCATCATTGGTAGAAGTAACCTTACGTTTCATCCACTCAAAGCGAAGCTTACCAAAACTCCATCCACCGCCAGAACTACCTGAGATAGTCTTCACACCTTCATCCCATGTATATGGAAGACAGGTAACGTTGCGGCGAGCATCGTCTTTGTCAAAATCATACCAGAGAGTAGGGGTAGGGCCGTTCACACCACCCTTTGGCAGTTTTGTCCAGCTATCTGCAGTCTTGTGCTTGCCACCCCAGGTGTAAAGTACACGACCACGACCGTCTGAGAAAGGAAGCTCATAGATAGACTCCTTACCAGCTGTAACATCCTCTTTACAGAGGTTGCGGAAGTTCTCGTCGAATTTGGTACCCAATTTGTTGCAGCCTTGATTGATGATGCTTACGCACTCATCTTTTGCAATGGTATACATCTGATTGCGCTCGTTCTCATCCTGAAGATTATAACGGAGACCTTCGTTTGGCCACTCAGATTTACCAGCAAGGAAGAGAGCGATACGGGCACGGAGACCCTTTGCAAAAGACTTGCTGACACGTTCTGTTGACTTGGTATAAGAGTTTTCGTTAGGCCAGCCGAGATAATTCTCAGCAGTCTCCAAATCCTCTATCAATTTCTTGAGAATGGTAACACGGTCAGTCTTTGGCAGATATACTGTCTCTGAGGTGTTAGGCTCAAAGCGATAAGGAACATCGCCCCATGCCTTTACCAGGTCGAAGTAGATAAATGCTCTCAATGAAAGCAACTCGCCATAGAGCTGGGCCATATTCTTATTGGTGTCAATATTGCCATATTTCTGGATAGAAACGATAGCCTTGTTGGCACGCTCAATACCCTCATACATTTTTGCCCAAGCGTTTGAACTTGTGTTCATGTATGTATTGGTAGAAGAGGCTGAATAGCAAGCCAATGATGCTTCCTTATCGGTAGATGGGTCGCTCACACCGGCATAGTTGTTGAAAATCTCGCAGTCGGTATTGGTTCCATAATATGGAATGAAGCGACCACGATATGAGTTGGTCTCACCAAAAGACTGGTGGATACCCATAACGGCAGCATCAGCAAGTGCCTCGGTAGAGAAGACTGTTTCTTCTGTAATAGAAGACTGTGTTGGAGCCTCCAAATCACACGAAGACATCAATGTTGCTGCACAAAGAAATGAAATATATAATGATTTTTTCATTTTTATAGTCTTTTATTTGTTAGAAGTTGAGGTTCATACCGATTACAAACTGACGGCTCTTAGGATATGCTGAGTAGTCAACACCTGGGGTCAGGTTGGTCCTGCGGATAGCTGATACTTCTGGATCAAAACCTGAGTAGTTGGTGATGCAGAATACATTGTATGCGGTTACATAGAAGCGCAGACTGTTGATTCCTGCACGCTTGGTAAGATTCTCAGGCAGGGTGTAACCCAAAGTCAATGTGCTCAAGCGGAGGAATGATGCATCCTCTACATAAGCGTCTGTCAAGACATATTTACCTGTGTATGGTGACCACATCGTTGTGTTGGCATTGAGTGCAGCTAATTCTTCTGCATTATCCCAGTTTAGCAAGTTACCGTTTGCATCGATGTTAGTCCAGCGTGAACCGCCAGCCATCTTATCGATGAGGTTACGATACTGATATTTTGAAGTCTGGGTATACTCGATGGCATTGGCGTTGTATACATCGTTGCCTACGCTCCAGTTGAAGTTGGCTGTCAAGTCGAAACCGTAAACACGTGCATTGATATTGAAACCACCTGTATGTGTAGGGTTTGTATCACCAATCACTTGACGGTCTGCAGTTGTGATAGTACCTGTCTTCTCTGCCTTGGTCTCTGCAATCTTCATGCTACCAGGACGTACGCTTGTACCCAAAACGTTGCTGCAGTCGGCTATGCCTTCTTTCAAAACCCATTTACCCTGAGCCTTTGATGCCTCAATATCGAAATCGCTTACTTCATAGCGACCTGCGCTCTTGTAGCCCCAAATCTGTCCGATAGGTTCGCCAGCCTTGATGACGAAATCCTGATCGATTTCTGAAGAAGCCCATTGAGTGCTGATGTTGTCGATTGATTCCATATCTCCCAATGAAAGAACCTTGTTCTTGTTGAATGATATGTTAGCACCAAGAGTCAAACCGAAGTTCTTCTTGTTGATGGCATTCCATGTCAGTGCAAACTCAAGACCCTGGTTGCGGGTCTCACCCATGTTGCGGTACTGGTAGTCATAACCTGTACCAGCTACTGGATACTGAATCAGAAGGTCCTTGGTATTGTTCCAATAACCATCAATGCTACCTGTCAACTTGCTGTTGAAGAGAGTAAAGTCGATACCGATGTTTCGAGTAACGGTTGTCTCCCATTTCAAGTCTGGGTTGGCCATGGTCTTAGATGGTGCCAGATAAGAATTGTAACCATTAATCCAGCTTGATGAATTAGCTACGTATTCCTGTACCAGAAGGCCTGAAGGAATATTGTTGTTACCTGCTGTACCGTAAGAGAGACGAAGTTTCAAGTCGTCCAACCACTTTTCTGTACCCTTCATGAATGACTCTGAAGAAATACGCCAAGCTGCAGCTACTGATGGGAAGAAGCCCCAACGGTTGCCGTCAGAGAACTTGGAAGAACCATCGGCACGGGCTGTAGCGCTCAAGAGGTACTTGTCATCATAGCCATAGTTTACACGACCGAAGTATGAATTCAAAATGTCATTTGGATCATAGAAGTCGGTAATCTGGAATGGTGTTCCCTGAGTAGTCAGTCTCCAGCAGTCGTTAGCTGAGAACGTCTTTGGGAAGCCATGAACCGTATTGGTCATTGTCTCATTCTTGGTGACGATGTACTCCTCACCGAGCAAAGCGTTTAAGCTGTGTTTGCTGTTCTTGCCGAATAAAGCCTTGAAATCGTAGTTCAAGGTGTTGGTGTTACGGAACTTGGTGCGATACTGGTTAGTCAGTGTGATTGCTGGCTTACCCTGATTCTCGGAAGATGGAACGTTCTGGACATAATAGGCTGTTGTACCATAATATCTCTTTGTATCTACCTTATAGGTATCGTAACCGAACTCAGTCTTGAACTTGAGGTTCTTGTAAAGCTCCCAAGTGAAAGCGCCCGACATGTTGAATGTTGTACGCACTCTTCTCTGATCGTTGTCCTTCAAGCTTGTTACAGGGTTGTAGAATGATGAGTTGGTTGTGTCATCATCATCCGTATCTGTAGACAAGCCTGCAACAGGGAATGGAGTGTACTGGATAGCATAACGCAGACGCTTGTCTGTGTTGTAAGTACTACTCTGCTCATTAGCACCACCACCATTGATCTTGGTCTTAGACCAACGAGCCTGGAAGTCCAATGTTACGGTCTTTGTTGGCTTAGCATTCAGCTTCAGGCTGAGGTTGTCGCGTACGAAGTTAGACATCTGCATGATTGCCTTATCATCCATACGTGCATAGCTGAAAGCATACTTCATTTTGTCTGTACCACCATTGATGTTCAAGTTGTGGTTGAAGGTGTGACCGGTTCTTCCGTATACGATGTCCTGCCAGTCATTGGTAGCAACATTGTCGTACATGTCCAAATCATCGTAGCTTCCGAAATAAGGCTCGTACTTGTCTTCAACCTTATTCAGCAGGCTAGCCAACTCATACTGCCAGTTAGCATAGTCACGAGCGCCCAGTACATCAAGCTTCTTGGCAATTTTCTTCCAAGAATAGTATGCGTTATAAGACACACTGGTCTTACCCTCTTTACCACCCTTAGTAGTAACGAGGATTACACCGTTAGCACCACGTGAACCGTAAATGGCCGTAGATGAAGCATCCTTCAATACTGTAATATCCTCAATGTCGGATGCAGGAATATCGCTGATGCTTTCTACAGGGAAGCCATCAACAATGTAGAGAGGATCATTGCTCTGGGTGATAGAACCACCACCACGTACACGAATCTTTACATCAGCATCAGGAGAACCTTCTGTTGTTGTAATCTGTACACCAGGCATCTTACCTGTCAATGCCTCAGAAGCTGAAGCTACAGGCACCTGTGTCAGAGCCTTGTTGTCTACCGTAGCTACAGCACCGGTCAAGTCCTTCTTCTTGACAGCACCATAACCGATTACAACGACGTCGTTGAGGGTGGTGTTGTCGTCTTCCAACTTAATGTTGATGACAGACTTGCCAGATACGCTGACTACCTGAGGCTTCATACCCACGTATGAAACCTTGATTTTCTTACTGTTGCCTTTCAGTGTGATAGTAAAGTTACCATCAATATCGGTTACACCACCGTTGCTGGCTGTTCCATCTTCAATGACAGAAGCACCAATAACAGGCTCGCCCGTATTGTCGGTTACGTTACCCTTAATCACTGTTTGCGCATATCCATTAGCTGACATAACCAATGAAGCTGCAACAAGCGCAAATCTAAGATTCTTGTATTTACCAGACATACACTTTAGGTTTAGATAAAACTTATTCTAAATTACTAATATTCTAATGTTTTTATTTAATGTTTTTAAGTAGAATTCCAGTTCTGAGCAGATGCTTGCTGTAGGGATGTTCCTCTTGGAACCCGAAGGCTCCGATGGGGCAACCTAGATGCGTAGCAATAGCTAAGTCGTGGTTTTCTTGTTGCAAAAGTATATAAAAAATATGAGAATATAGGTATATTTGGGGTAAAAAATTACGTAAACGTTTACAGATTTTTTCGTAAATACTCTGTTTTTTACATTTCGACGGTCTGTTTTCTCAGTTCTCGTTTTTGCTGTTTCGGGAGTTGAGGGAACAAAAAAAGTGCAATATCCGGCACTCTTCTGAAAGAGGATGGGGATATTGCACTCCGAATGTTATCTGTCAATCTAATTACTTATGGTCTCTGCTTCTTTACTTTACGATGACCTTGCTTGTCTTCTTGCTGCCATCTGCCAGGGTCTTCACAATGATGTTGATACCCTTCTGAAGATTTGAGAGCTGGGTGCCGTCGGCTGCATAAATGGCGGTCTTGATGACTGTTGCTGTAGCTGAGGTGATGTTGCGGATGCCGGTGCTTACTGAATTGGTTGTTGCACCGAAACCTCCCATCTGGTTGGCTGCACGTACGGTGAATGTTCCCTTCTCGCCGTTGAGGTTTACTGACTTCTCTGTGGTCAGGGCGAAGAACTTGCCGTCTTTTGCTACGAGATACATCTGGGCATCACCTGTCCATGAAAGCTTGTCGCTATCCAGTGTGGCTGCTGTAGCTGTGGTCTGAGAAGCGAGGTCGGCTGGCTTCCAGTTGGTAAATACCTTGTTGAGGTTGAACTCTGCTGCCTTCTCAGCAGTGATGATAGTGTTGTACTCGCTAACTTCCTTATCCTTTGTAAACTTCACGATGTTCTCAGCAGGAGAAATTACCTTGCCGTTCTCATCAACAGTGTTGTACTCGAAGAAGTTCTTGGCAACCACGTTCATACCATCTGTTGTCCAGCGGGTTGAAGCAATGTTGGCTGCTGCGTTCTTGTCGAGGATGGTGTTGAGGAATGCACACTTGGCTGTTCCACCCCAAGAGCGACCGAAGGTGAAGCTGTCAGTAGCTGAACCTACAATCTTACATCCGTCAAATACATAACCATAATCAGTTCCGTCTGTGTAAGGCGCTGTGATGTATGAACCCTTACCAGGTTCCAATGTCAAGGTACATTTGTTAAAGAATACATCGCCACCACCGCAGATGAAGTCTACGATTCCGTGGATATCTGAACCTTCGAAGTAGTACTGGCCCTTATTGTTGTTGCTGTAGTAAGTGTCCTGGTAAGAAAGCATCTTCACATTCTTGCAGATGGTCTGTGTACCCTTGTCCTGGAGGCAGACGGCACGGCCGGTGCTCTTGTCGAATGGATAAGCATTCTTCAGGGTGAGATCCTGCATGTAGAGACCTGTGCTGGTGTTGAACAATGTTGCAGTAACACCGATTCCCTCTACCTCTGGCTTGTTCACGATGATGGTGTTGGCCATGCTCTCGCCGATGATAGAGATGTTGTTACCGCTGATTGGGGTAAGACACTTGTCTCCGAGATCGTATGTGCCGTTAGGCAAGAAGATGTATGTGCGGGCAGCGTTGGTTTCAATATTGTTGCCGTTTGCTATTTCGAGGGCTGTGATGAAGCCCTGTGCGTCGCCAGCCTTTACCTCCATCCAGTTGCCGTTCTGTGTATAAGCAGGAGTTGTCATGTTTACGATGCTGAGGCTGTGGATGTAAGTATCTGCATCGAAAGTGAGGGTATATTCTCCGCTCTCGGTAGATTCGTTCTGGAGAATACCGAGGTTGCCGTCCTTTGTTGGCTTTGCATTAATAGAACTTACTTCATTTCCCTTAGGATCGAGGAGGGTAATCTTGCCCGACTTGGAATATTGGCAGAGGTTCATCTTGATGTAACCTTTGCCGCCCATCTTAACCTTGAGCTTGTCGGTAGCTTCGAAGCTCCAGCCGTGTGTGGCATCATGCCATTTGCCGTTGCCTTCTACTGAGATGGCCTCGTGGTCGTTGATGTCGAATCCTTCCTTTTGGAGGTCGTAATCGTAACGGGCTGTTTCACTTGCGGTCTCAATATCTGTAACGAGTGCATAGAGTTTGGTATCTGCTGTGATGACAGAGGAGGTGGTGAACTTCTTGCTGTCTTTCTTCAGTTCGCCAGCCCAACCGCGGAATTTCTTTCCTTCGGCTACGGTTACCTTGTCTTCTATGCCTTCCTTGAAATTCGCAATGTTGGCATCCAGCTCCACCTTCTGGGTTCCGATAGCTGTTGTGCCGTCTATATTATAATAGGTGAGGGTGAAGTCTGGTTTGAAGGCTACGGTGAGTTCGTAAGTTACCTCATCTCCGTTAGATTCTACAACGATGGTTACCACGGTCTTCTGGTCTGCACCTTCTCCGGTGGTAGTATATGTTGTACTCTTGATGTTTCCGTTAGCTGCAACGATGTCTGTCAGCGGATTGGTCTCGCTGATGAGGTTTGTCTTCTTTGAAACGAGGAGGGTAGCGAACTGCTTGCCTGATGCGTCTTCCTTGAAGATGTCAACGGCTGAATATTTGGTGCCGTTGAGGCTGAAACTGCCCAGCATTGGAGTCTTGCTCATATCTACGTTTCCGTAGATAGCGAGGTCGGTAACGTAAGCGTTCTGGCTCAATTTAAAGCCCTCGAACTTGATCTGGCAGTTGGTGCGGTTTACGTCGAGTGTCAGATCTTCACCGCTTGTGGTTACAATTGATACGTTGTGGATGGTTACCCAGTCAGCATCGCCGTCGCCCTTTACAGATACCTTGATACCACGTGTGCCACCTGTAGCAGCCTGGTGGAGGGTAATCTTGGTGATGCTTGCCAATGGAGAGGTTACTGCGCTTGGTTCGGCTGTAGAGTATTCGCCAGTGTACTTTAGGGTCTTCATATAACCGGTACGATCAGCGAACTTAGTGTTTGTTCCTGTTGGATTTATCTCAACGCCATTGAGAGTCATGGTAAATGCCTCTTTACTATAGAGAGTTTTGAGGTCTACCAAAGTGTTGTTGGCTGTTTTGCCATCTACCTTCTTCCACTCGGTGAAGTCGGTAGTGTAGAGTGCCTTCTCCTGGATGGCGCTTACGTGTACCACCTTAACCTGATAGAGGTAGCAGTTGCCTGTAGCAACTACTTCTACATATCCCTTAGCCACTTCGGCTGATGTTGCGTTGTATTCTGTTACGTCTTCAGTAGCTGCCTTTCCGCCTACGGTGAGGTTGTGGTAGTTTGGGTAACTTGTTACGGTTACAACATCATTTGCTGATTTTACTGGAATCTGCAGGATGGTTCCTGTGTTAAACTGTACATCAGATGTTCTGCCCTTCAACTTACCTTGTGTAGCGTTTACGTGCATAGTGATGCCTTCTACGGTAGAAGCGAGGTCGCCCTCCTTACCTTGAAAGTTAGCTGCTGTGTTGATACCTTCAGGAAGATTGTTCTGAAAGTCCCAAACAGCAGTGACATTTTGTGCCTTTGCGATAAAAGCAAAGACAAGCAACAGGCTGAGAAGCCCCAATCTTAGTAGATTTCTTTTCATTTGTTTGCCTTTTAGGTTGTTATACTTATTATAATTTTTATTTTCGATTTATTTTTTAAGTTTGTTGGTGCAAAAATACACTTATTATTTCTATTTAAGAACTTTTTGTTACGATTTTGTCGTAAAAGCTACGCAATCGTTTTCGTACATTTCCGCCTTTTTATCTCTTTTTGCCAAACGAGAATTAAGTCGTACTTTTGCAGGCAAAACAAACTACTAAACTTTAGTAAGGTATATAGAGGGTGCGTCATAAGTTATGGCACACCCTCTTGCTATCTTTATAGTACTTCCTTATCTCCTTTCATTTCTTGATAAGTGAAAGTTAAGTTATTTGATATTTTCTTTGGTTAATTCAGATTTTCTTTGTAATTTAGCCGCGCAAAACGTAAAGTTTGTAAGATTATGGCAAAAATAGTAAATAAATACCCTGTGGGGATACAGACATTCGAAAAACTCCGTGAGAAAGGTTATCTCTATGTAGATAAGACCCAATATATCGTGGATTTCAGAGAAAAGCAGATGTCGTATGTCTTTCTGAGTCGTCCAAGACGATTCGGAAAGTCGCTCTTTGCCTCTACTCTCCAAGCTTATTTCGAGGGTAGAAAGGAACTCTTCGAGGGATTGGCAATAGCTGATTATGAGAAGGAATGGGTGAAGCATCCTGTGCTTCATTTTGATATGAGCGGTGCCAAGCACTTTGATGCTGATGCCTTGAACAGTTATCTGAATCTACAGCTTTTGCCCTATGAAAAGCTATACGGTAAGGGAGAAGGTGAAAAATATCCTAATGAAAGACTGGATGGTATCGTAAAGCGTGCTTATGAGCAAACGGGCGAAAAGGCGGTTGTCATCATCGATGAATATGATGCCCCATTGCTGGATGTGGTACATGAGAAGGAGAACCTGCAGCCCCTCCGCCGCATCATGCAGAACTTCTACAGTCCTCTGAAAAAGCTCGACCCATACCTAGAGTTTACCTTCATTACGGGTATCACTAAGTTCTCGCAGCTCAGCATCTTCAGCGAGCTGAATAACCTCGAAAATATCAGCATGTTCGACCAGTATTCGGCTATCTGCGGTATCAGCAAGAAGGAACTTACCACTCAGATGAAACCGGATATAGAGGCATTGGGAGAAGACCTGGGTATGACGTATGAGGAGTGCCTGGCAGAGCTGACAAGATTCTACGACGGCTATCATTTCAGTGAGAAATCAGAGGATGTTTTCAATCCGTTCAGTCTGGTAAAGGCGCTGAATGCACGAAAGATTGCTCCTTATTGGTTTGGCTCCGGCACTCCGTCTTATCTTATTAAGACATTGCAGAAGTATCACGTCAATGTGATGGATATTGAGAAGAAATCATGTGATGTGGATGACTTTGATGTTTCGCCGGAAATGATGACTTCCGCGCTTCCTTTGCTCTATCAGAGCGGTTATCTCACCATCAAGAAGTATAATCCGATGCTGCATCGTTATACACTGGAATATCCTAACAGGGAGGTAAAAATAGGTATGCTCAAGAGTCTTGCACCTAACTATCTTTCACCAATATCTTTGGATAATAATAGTCTGGTGGGTGATTTCCTGGAAATGCTTTATGATAGAGATGTAGAGGGAGCAATGATTCGATTGAAAGCGTATCTTGCCAGCATCTCCAACCGTTTGAGCAATAAGAACGAACGGGATTTCCAGACGGTGTTCTATCTTATCTTCAACCTGATGGGCGCCCATATGAGGGTAGAGGAGGATAGTGCAATAGGCAGGGCTGATGCAGTGGTATATATGCCTGATGCTGTATTTGTTTTCGAATTGAAGTATGATGGTTCTGCCGAAGAAGCTTTCAAACAGATAGATGAAAAGGGATATCTGATTCCATATTCTGCTGATGGTAAACGCTTGTTCAAAATTGGTGTTAATTACGATAGTAATCAGCGGACAATTAGTGATTGGAAGATAAAGGAAGGATAAAATACTGTAATTTAGTATATAGTTCTGCAACGGGCTGAAGGGGCTGCTGTCTCTTCAGCCCGTTTTGTGTCTGCTAGCTAAAACTCTCTTATATTCTGGTACTTGACGTTTGGATTTACGTAATCGTTTTCGTAGTTTTAGTTCATTTTGGTTTACATTTTTCCGAGATTCTCAAAATGATTTGCTAAATTTGCCAACGAAACAAACTAGTAAATGAAGCAAACTAAAATAAAGTTATTCAACAACTAATTAATAATATATAAACTTAAAATAAAACGATTATGAAGAAATTTTTTACTCTTATCGCAGCCGTAGCATTGGCTGCTAGTGTTAATGCTCAGACAACTTTGATTGATTATCCTACATCTCAGTCAGGTATAACCCTTCACAATGTTGACGGACAGATTTCGTTTGCAACAGTGAAAATTCATACTAATAAAGATGAGGTACCTTGCATTAAGATAGGAAAAAGCTTTAGTGCAGGAAACCTTGTTGTAGATAACTTTGTTGAGTTGACAACAGAAGGTGGATTTAAAAAGGGTGATGTAATTACTGTTTCAGGTGTGTTTAATAATTCTGATAATACAAAAAAAGCTGCTGTTGCTTTCTTCACTGGTGAAGTTGGTGAAAAGGGAAAAACTTATTATACGACAAAACAATTTATCAATAGTAAAAATACAGCAGATGATCCTGCAGAGGAGCAAATAACGTTAACGGAAGATATGCCTAGCGTGAAGTTTGGAAGAAGTGGTAATACTGGTGCTTGTGTTGTAAAGGTTACAGTAGTACGTGGTGGTACATCTACCGGCATTTCTTCAGTAAACGCTGCTGCTGCCAAGAAGAATGGTAAGACCTACAACATGGCTGGTCAGGAGGTTTCTTCTTCTGCCAAGGGCTTGATTATCAAGAACGGTAAGAAGTATGTAAAGTAACAGATTGTATATACATATAAAACAAAAGGGCATTCCCAAACATGGGGATGCCCTTTTTGTTTTATAAGAAGTTTTATTCCTTTATTACCTTATCCACTACGGTCTTTCCGTTCTGAAACAGCATCTTGCGGATGTTGATGCCTTTTTGAGGAGCAGAAAGGAGGGTGCCGTTGAGGCTGTAATACTTTACTTCGGCTAATTCACTGGGATTGGAGGTGATAATCTGCGAGATACCTGTAGGATTCTTCCATGCAGGATAGTATTCATCTACCTGGTTCTCAGCATCAGCATTGCCCTGCTTCATGATGTCCTCAACCAGCGAATTGGCGTATACTTCCACGTTGGTGTAGTAACCCTTGCCGTCGAGCGAGTAGGTGAGGGCATCGCTGCCATCGTTTGGATTCAAACCGTTGGCAAGCTCCCATGCATCAGGAATTCCGTCCTTGTCCGTGTCGAAGTCGGCTGGGCGAGTAGCGGTGCCGAAGTTTGCCTCGGTGTAACCTTTTACATCTGATACCTTGTCGATGATACCAGGCGACAGGGTGATGCTTCCCTTATACAGTGCCGTTCCCGTTTTAGCCTCTTCCATGTAGCGTGCATCTATCTCATCGCGGTAGAGCGAGGCTCCGCCGTATGCCAGAACCTTGCTGAATGCTTGGGCTGCAGAGTGGGTGGTAACCTCTCCCGTAGGAGCAGGAGCGTCCATCTTGATCTTGACACAGGACTTGCCGCTGATGGTTACATGGGCAACATTGTCACCATAAAAGTTTTTGGCATCCGGACTGTAGTATTCTCCGTTCAGGCTTGGAATGCCTTTGTCGTAGCTGATACCTTTCCAATCCTGATTCTGGGTAACAGAACCCTTGGTGGTTTCGGTGGTGTTTCCGTTGATGAAGTAACGGCTGGTCATGTCGTATAACTCAGGATGATTCTTGTCAGAATTACTGCTGGTTGATACGGTTATCAGGGTAATTCGCTCTTGGTTTCCTCTTTCTTTGCCTGTGCTTACATCTACCTTGATGCCGTTCTGGGTTGTTTCTTTCAAACTCTGGCTAGGACCAGCCTTGTAGTAATTGTTGACGATGTTGATCTGTCCGCCGCCAGGACCTCCGTAGCAGGTACCCTGCGCATTATACATCACGCAGTTGCGGAAGTCTACGTTTTCTGCCTGCACGGTGTTCTTCCACTGGTAGGTAGAATAATCTTTGTTGCTGGTGTAGCCTGTCCATCCGTATCGTGCACCATTAAAACGCGGACCGCGGTTCATGAGATGGCCTACGAAGTTGTGGTGGAAGCTGGCAAGCTTACCTCCCCAGATGCCACCGTAACCATGTGCTCCCTTAGAGTGGCCCGGATTGGTAAGACTCTCGGCAACGGTACACCACTGCATGGTGAAATTGTTGTTGTCGTAGAAAGATGCCACCTCGTCGATGCTCCAGCTGAAGGAACAGTGGTCGAAGATGATGCCGGTCTTGTTGCGCTGCCAGGTAGCATCCGCACCGTCATTGATGTTCTTTTCCTCTCCGCGGCGTATGCGGAGGAAACGGATGATGTTGTTGTTGCCCGGTTGAACGGTGTAATATCTGAGGGTGATGCCCGGAGATGGGGCTGTCTGTCCGAGGATGGTGATGTTGTCAGCAAACTTGAGATCAGACTTCAGGGCGATGACGCCAGCCACATCGAAGACGATGATTCTTTTGCCCGACTTGACAGCCTCTCTGAAAGAACCCGTTCCGCTGTTGTTGAGGTTAGTTACGTGTACTACTCTTCCGCCTCTTCCGCCGGTTACGTATCTTCCGTGACCTTCTGCGCCCGGAAAGGCTGGGGCTTGTGCCAAAGCAGCAGCACTCATAAGCGCTGCTGCCATTGTTGTGAATATTTTCTTTTCCATCGGTGAGAATTCTTTAAATTCAGTTTACAGTTTAGTTAATAGTTTATAGGGCAATCTTGCTATACGGCGAAGCCGCTGTAAACTATAAACTATTAACTGTAAACTATAAACTAAGTTTTACTTATTCAGTCCCTGCATTTCCATTTCCAGACTAGCCCAGATGAAAGGACCTACGCCCTTGGCATCATTGTCGCGGATAGGTTCGCTCATGTAATAGTCGAAGCTGCCGTCGCGCTTGAAGTTTGGCTTCTTTACGTATGGACCAGGGCCAGGACCGAGTCCGCTGACAGCACAGCAGCGGGTAAGGCTGATGGTCTTGTCAGAATTTACCTGGATGAAGTTGTTCAGGATTCCCTCATAAGCCTTGATACCTGCTTCCTGATATTCCTTGCCGAGGTATCCCTTGCGGTAACCCTTGAGGAGAACATAGGCAAACATGCTTGAAGCGGTGCTCTCGAGGTAGTTGCGAGGATCCTTTACGTCCATCACATCGTACCATACACCCGTCTTCTTATCCTGATATTTCACCACGCTCTTCATTGCCTTATTTAATAAGGTGATGATTTCGCCGCGTCGGGCATAATCTTCAGGCATGGCATCAAGGCATTCGGTCATCGCCATGACGTACCATCCGAGGGCTCTTGCCCAGGTATGCTGGCTCTTTCCGTCTTCCTTGTTTGCCCAGAACTGGCTGTGGGTCTCGTCCCATGCATGCTTCCAGAGCTGGGTCTTCTCATCGTAGGTACGCAGGTCGGTCTTCACAATCTGGTCTACCGCATCGTCGAGAATCTTCTTCGCCTTCTTAGGCTTGAGGTTCTGTACGGCGTAGTTGCAGTAGAAAGGCAGCCCCATGAAGATGCCGTCGAGCCATACCTGGTTGGCGTAAATAGCCTTGTGCCAGTAAACGCCTTCCTTGGTGCGAGGCTGGTTCTGCAGCTGCTTGAAGAGCGTCTTCAGTGCCAGTTCGCTGCTCTTGCTAGGGAAGAGGTTGTGCATGCGGAGGATGAACTTCGCGGTGCGCACATTGTCGAGATTGAAATCCTCATATTTGTAGCCTGTGATGTTTCCTTTTTCGTCAATCATCTTGGCTGGATATTCTTTCAGGTAGTTGATGATAGCCTCGTTGTTGGCTTCGGCATCAGCTCCCTTGAAGGTGCTCTTTCCGTCTTTGTAATGGAGGTAGGTGTCGAGCATGCCTTCCATCTCAATGCCCATCACGTAGCTCCAGCGAGGTTTCTTCGGGCTGAAGTCGAGGTTGTATGGGTGGGGAGTGCGCTGCATCTCGCTGTGGGTGAGCCACTCTGAATAGGTTTGGTAAGGACGGTCTTCCTTGTTGAGAACCAGGGAACCGTTGATGATGAGGTTGTCGAACTTCACATCGCGGGTCTTGCCGGTCATCTTGACAGGCTGCTTGATGACGCCATCGAACTTACAGTTCTTTACATGGATATCGTATACGTTTTCTATTTTGTTTCCACCGATGATGAGCACACCGTAGTTGCTCTTCTGGCAGGTAACATCTTCCATGCTCACGTTGCGCACAGTAGGTTCAAATCCGCGGTAGCAAGCCTCTTTTGGCTCATAGTCGAGGTTGATCTTGAGCACGGCTTCCTTGCACTGGCCTACGGTAACCTTGCGCATGTGGATGTTCTGGATGAGTCCGCCGCGGCAGTTGTTGGTCTTGATGCGGAGGATGCGCTCCAGATGAGGAGAGTCCATCTCGCAGTTTTCGGCGTATACATTCTCGCATCCGCCTGAAATCTCGGAACCGATGACTACGCCACCATGTCCGTCTTCCATCCGGCAGTTGCGGATGATGATGTTTCTGGATGGTTGGTTCCAGAGACGACCGTCGTTGTTTCGTCCGCTCTTGATGGCGATGCAGTCGTCGCCGGTGTGGAAGATACAGTTCTGGATGAGTACATTCTCGCATGCTTCAGGGTCGCATCCGTCTCCGTTAGGTCCTTCGTTCCATACGGTTACGCCGTCTACTGTGATGTTCTTGCAGAGCAGAGGGTGCATCACCCAGAAAGGTGAATTGATCATCTTGACATCCTTGATGAGGATGCGCTCAGAGCGTACGAAGTTGACGAGCTGAGGGCGGAGACCCTGTCCCATGCCGAACTTGCGTTCGTCAAAAGGCACACCGTCTTCAGCCATCTTCAGCAGTCTGGCACGTGATCCCATCTTCTGGTGTTCCTTGGTTACGCCCTCCTTATATCCGAATCTGGCATTACCGTTCATTGGCCACCATGTATCGTTGTTACCACCTCCATCGATGGTACCTTTACCAGTGATGGCGATGTCGGTAACCTTGTAGGCATAGATGCATGGAGAATAGTTCCAGCATGCGATGCCCTCCCATGATGTGCGTACCAGCGGATAGAGTTTCGGTTCGAAGGCAAACTGCAGTACGGCACCCTCTTCGAGATTCAGTTCTACGAAGCTCTTCATCTCAATGGCTCCTGTGCGCCAGGTACCCTTCGGGATGACTACAGTACCGCCACCTTTTTTAGAAACGAGGGCGATGAGCTTGTTGATAGCCTTCTGGTTCTGTGCAGCCGAAGCGTTCTGCTTGGCTCCATAGGCAGAAATAGCATACTTCTTAGCTGCCAGCTTGATGCCTGGCAACTGTATGCTCTGTTCAATGCGCTGATATTCAGCATCGTTCCATCCGTCGGCCCAAGCGCAGGATGGGATGAGAAGCAGAGCAACGAGTAAGGTCTTAAAGAATTTCTTCATTGTCTTTGTTCTAGTTTTATGATTATTTGTATTATGAATTCGTTTGTATTGATCTGTTTTATTCGTTAGTCGAGTCTTACGTTTAACACATCGCTGCAAAGATACGAATTTTATTTGTAAAACAGGTGCTGGTAATGTTAAAATTAAATGTTTTTGGAAAAATGTTTGGTGTTTTGAAAATAAAATGTTACCTTTGCAACGATAATTAACATTATTAACGCAATAAATACTGGGTAGCCTATTAGATAGACATTTACTTAATGAATAAAATAAGATTAAGAAAATGAGTAAACTCAATGAAATGACAGACGAAGAGTTGGCCTTGGCTTATGTCGGGGGCGACAACAGAGCCTTTGACCTGTTGCTTTCCCGCAACGAGGTGAAACTGTTCTCTTATATCCTTTTCGTGGTTCACGATGAGGATTTGGCGAATGATATCTTCCAGGAGACATTCGTGAAGGCAATCAGTCGTTTACATGCTGGCCAGTATTCCAGTTCGGGCAAATTTATTTCGTGGTTAATGCGCATAGCGCATAATGTCATCATCGACGGTTATCGCAGTCAGTGTGTGTTCCGCATGGTAGAACAGGGGAACGATAATGATCTTTCCTGTCTGCGAGGCGAAGATTTTCAGGCAGACTGTGCTGAGCAGGAGATGGTACGCAAACAGGTGCTCCGTGATGTGAAGAAACTGGTAGACTTCCTGCCGGCTCCACAACGCGAAGTAGTTTATATGCGTTTTTATCAGCAGATGTCTTTCAAGGATATAGCCGAGTGTACCAATGTGAGTATCAATACGAGTCTGGGAAGAATGCGTTATGCGCTCCTTAACCTCCGCAAGATGGCTAAGGAGCACAATATCTATCTGAATCTTGATTAGTGGAGTTCTTTCAAGGCATGGATGGTAGCATAAGGGTCTGTGCTCTTGAATACATAACTTCCGCTTACCAGCACGTCTACTCCGGCTTTCACCAGTCTTGGAGCGGTTTCTGCCTGCACGCCGCCATCTACCTCGATGAGTGCCTGGCTTCCGCTCTCTTTGATGAGCTGGCGCAGACGGCCTATCTTCTTGATGGTGTTCTCGATGAATTTCTGTCCGCCGAAGCCTGGGTTAACGCTCATCAAAAGTACCATGTCTACATCGCAGATGATGTCTTCCAGCACACATACCGGGGTAGAAGGGTTGAGGGTAACTCCTGCCTTCATGCCTGCTGCATGAATCTGCTGGATGGTGCGGTGCAGATGAGTGCAGGCCTCGTAGTGCACGTTCATCATCATGGCACCGAGCTTGGCAGTCTGCTCAATGTAATTTTCCGGGTGCTGTATCATAAAGTGGACGTCTAGGGGCTTGGTGCACACCTTGCTCACGGCTTCTATCACAGGGAAGCCGAACGAGATGTTGGGCACGAAGACGCCGTCCATCACATCGAGGTGGAGCCAGTCGGCCTCACTCTTGTTAATCATCTCTATATCACTCTTCAGGTCAATGAAGTTGGCTGAGAGCAATGAAGGGGATACCATTGTTTTCATCTTTCTTCTTCTGTTAGTTAGGATAGCACACCTTTAGCTTCCCATTTTGCACCATGGTATGATAGGAGTAGGCTATCTGCTTGATGAAGTAGATGGTTTGAGCCGAAGGTCTCATTTTCTTTGGTGTAAATACTTGCTTCATAGGCGTGAATCTTTAAATTTGAATAATACTTCTTGTTATTTGTTGATTTCAGAACGGGCATGTCTTGAGGATGAGTTTTCCTCTTTCCGTAACCTGTTCTCTAAATAAATAACGGCGTGTTGGGAAATTTATTACATTCCGGCGAAATAATTTTTTCTTTTTCTTTCTCCCTATATATAATAAGGTGTAGTGGAGAAAACGTGAGACGAAAGTGGAGAAAAAGGAGGCACTGGATGATAAAATAGTGTTAAATCCTAAAATTTCTCGACAAAAAGTTTGCAGTTTAAAAGAAAAACTGTACTTTTGCAGTAGAAAATGAAGAACGAAGGAGAATCTTTTCGTTAAAAAGAAAGAAACGCCTCGTTTTTGGTAGTAACAAACAATTAAAAGAAAAAGCAATATGAATACATTCGTATCTACATCATGGTGGTGGCGTAACTCAAGATTCCAGAAGTCGTGAGTCGAGACGCCGTATGTGGATGTGAACAACATAATATACTAGGGGCCTGCCGTAACTTACGACAGGCCCCTTTTCTTTTACAACGAAAAATAAAAACAAGAAATATAGGAGATATTAACTATGGAAATGAAGGACATTTTGAACAGAATGTTGAACCACGAGGAACTTTCTCGTGAGGAAACCCGAGACATCATTGTAGGAATCACCAAGAGTGCATTTCCTGAGGAACAGATTACAGCCCTGCTCACCGGTTTGCAGATGAGAGGCGTAACGGTAGATGAACTGCTCGGTTTCCGTGACGGAATTCTTGCCACAGGCGTGCCAGCCATCCTGAATTGCGACCGCTACATTGACGTGGTGGGAACCGGTGGCGACCGCAAGAACACCTTTAACATTTCTACTACTTCCTGCTTCGTCATTGCGGGTGCGGGTTACAAGGTGGCAAAGCACGGCAACTATGCGGCTACTTCGGTGAGCGGTGCCAGCAACGTCATCAAGAACCATGGTGTTCAGTTTACCGATGATATAGACAAGCTGAACCGCAGCATCAACGAGGCAGGCATCGTTTATCTTCATGCCCAGCTCTTCGCCAAGGCCATGAAGTTTGTGGGTCCTATCCGCAAGGCTTTGCAGTTTCCTACCGTGTTCAATCTGTTAGGTCCTCTTGTTAATCCTAGTCAGCCTAAGTGCCAGTTGCTGGGTGTAGCCAATCTCGACCAGATGCGCCTCTACAACCAGGTTTACCAGAAACTAGGCATTGATTTCGGCATTGTTAACAGCATCGACGGATATGATGAAATTTCACTCACCAGCGACTTCAAGGTAACCACCAACAACTATGAGAAGATCTTCAAGCCTCAGGATCTCGGTTTCGAGATAGCCAAACCGGAAGAGGTGCGAGGCGGAGCAACCGAGGAAGAGGCTAAGGACATCTTTGATGCAGTGCTTGAAAACCGTGCCCTCCCAGCCCAGAAGAACATCGTTCTCGCCAATGCAGCCTTCGGTATCCAGGTAATGGAGAAGGGACAGAAGAGCATAGAGGAATGTGTGGAGATGGCAAGAGAGAGCATTGACTCGGGTAAGGCGCTCGCTACCTTCAAGAAATTCGTAGAAATCAACAGTTAAAGGGGCTTTAAAGGTAAAAAGGTAAAAGGGTAAAAAGGTAAAAAAGTAAAAAGAGGCTTAACCCCTTTCTCCCCCTTTGCGCCCCCGTTCCCAGCGATTCCATCGCTGGTCCCCCAATAAGGTTAAAAAGTAAAAACGAAAAAAATGGCTGATATTTTAGAGGAAATTGTGGCTCATAAAAGAATAGAGATTGAGCAGCGCAAGCGCTTTATCCAGCCACGGCAGATGATAACCCTTACCGAGCAGAAAATGCAGGAAGATGGGGGAAAGGTGCCGGGCGGAAGTATGAAGGAGTCGCTGATGAACTCGGAGACGGGAATCATCGCTGAATTCAAGCGCAAATCGCCTTCCAAGGGCTGGATCAAACAGGAAGGTAAGCCGAGCATCATCCCGCTCGCCTACCAGCAGAACGGAGCCTCAGTGCTCAGCATCCTCACCGACATTGATTACTTCGGAGGATATGATGAGTATATTCAGGAGGCGCGCCATGTGGGCGTTACCCTACCTATCTTATATAAGAACTTCGTGGTAGAGGAATACCAGCTGCTGCAGGCGAGATACTGCGGAGCTTCTGCCGTGCTGCTCATTGCGGCCTGCCTGACCAAGGAGGAGTGTAAGCAACTCATGAACATGGCACACCAGCTGGGCATGGAGGTACTGCTCGAGATGCATGATGAGCGCGACTTCGAGTATGCTGAACTGGAACCGGATATGTACGGCATCAACAATCGAAATCTCGGAACCTTCTTTACGGATGTGGAGAACAGCTTCAGATTGGCAGAGAAACTTCCGAAGGATGTGTGCAGGGTGAGCGAGAGTGGCATCTCCAACCCGCAGACGGTTCTCCGGTTGAGAGAAGAAGGCGGCTTCAGAGGTTTCCTGATGGGCGAACAGTTCATGAAACAGGCAGACCCGGGCGTGGCGCTTGCAGAATTTATTTCTAAATTATAGGATTGTTTGCTCCTAACGCCCTGAACCAACGGTCACCGGCCGAAGGGAAAGGTAAAGGGCAGAAGCTCCT
>OGYH01000622.1_pt1 | contig 36766 bp, 26 predicted proteins | sample 1576511 | NCBI WGS metagenome assembly OGYH01 (sample SAMEA3541522, study PRJEB24748) | human gut metagenome | biome: human gut; feature: human-associated habitat; material: faeces | place: China | collected 2012
CTTCTTACGGTATGACAGATACAATGGGACGTATGCACTCTGATGCACAGTTCGCTGGATCTTCATCTGTACCGGCTCACGTTGAGATGATGGGACTTATCGGAGCAGGAAACAACCCGATGGTTGGTATGACTGTTGCTGTAGCAGTTGCTGTTGAGGAAGCTGCAAAGGCTGGTAAATTCTAAGAATCTATTCTCAGATAATGTTTTAATTTATGATAAAATCAAGAAGTAAAAACAAAATAGTTTTTTCTTCTTGATTTTTTTAGTTGATTTATCATAAGAACTATGTTTATTTGATAGATTTTGTTATACTTAAAAGTAATGAAAACTGTTGAATAATATAGCGTTTATAAGAAATGAGGTGTATGTATGGCATTAGCACAGAACCGTATTTTCACAATGGAAGATATTTACAATCTTCCAGAAGGAGAAAGAGCTGAATTAATTGATGGTCAGATTTATATGATGGCACCCCCATCTCGGCGTCACCAAGAAATAATTGGTTCTCTTTATCGAAAAATTGCAGATTATATTGATATGAAAAGAGGGGCATGCAAAGTATATCTTGCGCCATTTGCAGTATTTTTAAATAACAATAATGTTAATTATGTAGAACCGGATATTTCTATAATATGTGATAAAAATAAACTTGACGATAAAGGATGTAATGGAGCTCCGGATTGGATTATTGAAATCGTGTCTCCTAGCAGTAAAAGAATGGATTATTATATTAAATTGTTTAAATATCGAACTGCTGGAGTAAGAGAATACTGGATTGTTGATCCAATCAGAGAGATGATTCTGGTATATGATTTTGAGAATGATGATTACGAACAGTATTCATTTTCAGAAATCGTTAAAGTTCGAATATACGACGATTTCGAAATTAATTTTACTACAATCTAGAAAATATGAGGCATTACACATGAAGATAAAGATGGTAGACATTGCAAGACATCTCGGAGTTTCCAAAGCAACAGTATCGCTTGCTGTGAATGGAAAACCCGGTGTGAATGAAGAAACTAGAAGGATGGTTTTGGAATGTCTGGAAGAAATGAAAAAGAACAACGGAGTAATTCCAGTAAAAGAGAATATCGTTACAGTGTCTGGCCATCCGGTGAATCAGATGATCAAAATAGTGATCGTTAATCACAGCAAAGGTGCTGCGTGTAATTCAGAAACAGATCTCTGGTCAGATGTACTTGCTACATTTGATTCTGAAGCAAGAAGACTTGGATATCTTTATGGAGTGACGTATTTAAATGATGACATTGCGCAAATAGAAGCAGTAATTACGGAATGTAATATGGATTTTGTGGCAGGCATTATTCTTTTTGGAACCGAATTAAAAGAAGAAGATCAAAACCTGCTTGAAAGAATCAAAAAGCCATTGGTTCTTTATGACTGTGAACTTCCAGATAGTCGGTATAGCAGTGTATGTGCAGACAATAGACAAATGCTAAAAAGTGCTGTGGAGTATCTGTACAAGGAAGGTGCATCAGATATTTATTATTTCTGCACAGGGAAAGATAATTATAATTATCGAGTTCGTAAGGAAGCGTTTTTAAATACAAAGTTTAACGAAGATACTGCATCAGCAAAATATATTCTTGATCTTGGAGATGAAATTCCAAGGATAATGGAGACTTTGTTAGACTGGTTGAGAAAAAATCCGCTTCCGCAAGGAATTTTATTTGAAAATCAACAGATTTCAATTGGTGCGTTGACGGCGCTTCGAAAGTATGGTGTGAACATCCCACAGGAAGTGAAAGTTGTCGGATTTGGTATGATTCCTGACTATATATACCAGGATCTAAAGTTGGTACAAGTGAGAATATCTGACACAGAAGGTATTCTTCTTGCAATGGATTTACTGGATAAAAAGATTCGTCAGTACTCAAGGTCTAAAGTTAAGATATACACAGAAGCAGAAATGATTGTAAGTTAAAATAATCGTAAGACAAAAGAACAAGATGAACAAAAAGAGTTTTTGGATTGTGTGAAAATTCGCATAATTCAAAGACTCTTTTTGAATATTTGCATAATCAAAATAATTTGCAAGAGAATAGGTTGTAAAAATCATACAAATAAAACAGCAAAATGAATGAAAAACTGATATAATATAATAGTGAAAAAATTATCAATTTTTGCAGGATTGATATTTAATTAAGAAAAAATTGGAGGAACAGAAAATGAATGAATATTTTCCACATTTATTCGAACCAATTAAAATTGGAAAGACTACGGTAAAAAACAGAATCTTTATGCCGCCGATCTCTACAAACATGGCAGATAAAGGCTATGTAACAGACGCACTGGTTGAGCATTACTCAGCAAGAGCGAAGGGGGGAGTCGGACTGATTGTTACAGAAGTTACGACTGTAGAGCCAGTATATACATATTTACCGGGAGATATGTCTATCTATGATGATTCTTATATTCTGGGTTGGAAGAAGCTGGTAGATGCAGTACATCAGTATGATACGAAGATTTTAGCACAGTTATTCCATCCGGCTTACATGGCATTCCCGATTCCGGGAACACCGCAGCTGATCGCCCCTTCTAATGTTGGACCTTATTATGCAAAATCAGCTCCGAGAGCTGTAACTGTTGAAGAATTGCATGTACTTGTTCAGCAGTTCGGGGAGGCAGCACGCCGTTTCCAAATTGCAGGTGGAGACGGAGTTGAGATCCAGTGTGCACATGCACATGGATTGCTTGGTGGATTCCTTACACCTCTTTATAACAAGAGAACAGATGAATACGGCGGAGACATTAACGGACGTCTCAGACTGACACTTGAAGTAATTGCGAAGATCCGCGAACTTTGCGGCGATGATTTCATCATTGATGTTCGTATTTCAGGAGATGAGTACAGTGAAGGTGGTCTGACACTGAACGACATGATCTATGTATCCAAACAGCTTGAGAAAACAGGCGTTGATTTTATCCATGTTTCCGGAGGAAATACGATCAAGAGAGGAAGTTCCATGCCTGCACCTGGTACATCACCGGCACCGCATGCACATGCAAGTGAGGAAATCAGAAAGCATGTGAATATTCCGGTATCTACAGTTGCAAGAATTAATGAGCCGTGGGTAGCAGAAGAACTTATTGCTAACGGAAAGACTGACATCTGTATGATCGGTCGTCCGAACCTGTGTGACAGTGAGTTTGTTAATAAAGCTGCAGAAGGAAAAACAGATGATATCCGTCCATGTATTGGATGTGGACGCTGCCTGACAGGAATTATGTTTGGTAATCCGATCAGCTGTACAGTGAATCCATCTGTAGAGTCTGACGAGATCAAAGAAGCAGATGAGAAGAAGAAAGTTCTTGTGATCGGTGCGGGTCCGGCGGGAATGGAAGCAGCTTATGTTGCGAAGAAACGCGGACATGAAGTTATTCTCTGCGAAAAAAGCGGAGAGTTTGGAGGTCTTTTAAGACTGGCAGCAGTTCCGATCGCTAAACAGGAACTTTGTAAAGTGATTAAATTCATGGCACGTCGTCTGAAGAACGAAGGAATCGAAGTCCGCATGAACTGCGAAGTAACACCGGAAATGCTTGCGGGAGAATTTAAGGATTATGAGGTTGTCTGTTCTACAGGAGCAGTTCCGAAGGAAATTCCTCCATTCAAAGTGTTCAAGCAGACAATGACAGCCGATGACGTCCTTGCCGGAAGAAAATACCCGGGAAGAAAGATCGTTATTCTCGGGGGCGGATCTGTCGGATGTGAAACTGCAGATTATCTTGCACCATTGATTGATGACATGTTCCCTGCAAACCGTGACATCACAGTGATTGAGATGACACCGTCACTGATGCCGGGAGAAGGCGGCGCAGCTAAGAGTCAGCTGACAATGAGACTCAAGAGAAAAGGTGTAAAGATTGAACTGAACAGTCAAGTGACGAAGGTTGATGAGACTACGATCACTTATGAGAAAGACGGACAGGAGTATCATATCACAGATGCGGATACACTGATCTTTGCAGTTGGTTATGCACCGAACAAAGTAGAGAATACAGAAGAGAGAGTTCATTTTATCGGAGACTGTGATAAAGTCGGAACTCTGAAAGATGCAATTGCTGCAGGACATAAACTAGCAGAAGAACTGTAATTGAAGAAAAGTTCAGAATAACAAATATAGAAAAGAAATATAGAAATGAATAAAACGGAGAAAAAAGATGGGGAATAAATTATCAGAACCGATTAAGGTCGGAAATCTTACTTTTAAAAACAGAATCATGTTTCCACCGCTTACAACAGGTTATGAAGAAAGAGACGGATCTATTGGGGCGAGAAGTCTGAACTTCTATGAAAGACTTGCAAAAGGTGGAGCAGCGTATGTTGTTATCGGAGATGTAGCTCCTGTAAGAACAGCTTCACCGACACCAAAGCTTTATGACGACAGCCAGATTCCTGTATATAAAAATCTGGCAGACACATTACATAAGTATGACTGTAAGCTTGCACTTCAGCTGTTCCATCCGGAGTATGATGTTCCTGGAGTTGGACGCATGATCATGGAGGCAGGTATTGCAAGACAGGCTGCTGCAAAAGCACAGGCTGAGGGAAATGCAGAAGAAGCAAAGAGACAGATGGAAGAATGCGACAGACTTACCAAAGGTGCTTATGCAAAACTTCATCATGATATGCAGCATTTTGTTACAGAGGCAACCGTTGAGCAGTTAGAAGATATTAAAAACAGCATCGCGGCATGTGCAGCAAAGGCACAGAAAGCCGGAATCGATGCGATTGAAGTACATGGAGATCGTCTTCTTGGTTCCCTTTGTTCAAAAATTCTGAACCATAGAGAAGATCAGTATGGAGGAAGTCTTGAGAACCGTACAAGATATGCACTCGAAGTAGTAGCAGCAATCAAAGAAGCTGCACCGGATCTTATGATTGAGTATAAACTGCCAATCATTACAGTAAATCCTGATGGATCACTTCGTGGAAAAGGTGGACTTGAGGCAGAAGAAGGAATCCGTTTTGCCAAGATGCTTGAAGAGGCAGGAATCGATATGATTCAGGTTGCTCAGGCGAACCATACAGGAAACATGGGAGATACAATTCCGCCAATGGGAGATGTTCCATATAACTGGACTCTTCCGGTTGCCAGAGAAGTGAAAAAACTGGTATCCGTTCCGGTTGCAACAGTTGGTCGTGTTGTCAGCTTAGAAGCAGGAGAGAAGATCCTCGAAGACGGAGATGCCGATATCGTAGCTTATGGACGTTCCATGCTTGCAGATGCAGATATTGCCAATAAAGCTATATCCGGAGAGTGCATCAGAGAATGCTTGAACTGTAATAAAGGATGCGTAGATGCAATTCAGGGACGTAAATACATTTCCTGCGTATTAAATGCAGAGAACGGAAACGAAGGAACTATATTTATCAAACCTGCAGACGAGAAGAAAAAGGTTGCAGTTGTAGGTGCCGGAATCGCCGGACTTGAGGCAGCAAGAGTTGCAGCAAAACGTGGACATGAAGTAACCGTATTTGAGAAATCAGATAAGATTGGTGGACAGATTCATTTGGCAGCAGTTCCGCCAAGAAAGAGCGAGATTTTAAGATCTATTGAATATTATGAGAAGATTCTACCAAAACTTTCTGTAGATGTGAAATTAAATACAGAAGCAGATTGTGAAGAGCTGAATAAGTTTGATCATGTAATTCTTGCCATCGGTGCACATAACATGGATCTTCCAATGTCTGTTACAGACAGCAATGTTGTTTCTGCCTGGGATGTTCTTGCAGGATGCGAAGTGAGTGGAGCATGTGCAGTACTTGGCGGAGGATTAGTTGGAACTGAAACAGCAGAATTCCTTGCACAGAAAGGTCTCAAAGTAAGCATTGTCGAGATGCTGGATCAGATTGCAACAGGAGAATCCGAGACAGTAATGCCACTGATCAAAAAAGACTTTGAAGAACACGATGTAAAAGAGTATGTGAATACAAGAGTGAATTCCATCGAGAATAATGTGATTCATGCTGTGAATACAAAAGACGAGTCAGAGGTTACAATTGAAGCTGATACAATTGTGAATGCACTTGGGTCTAAGAAGAATCTCTTCGACGACAGTAAGCTGACAGTTCCGTTTGTATATGTAGGAGACTGCAGTGGTGAGAGAACAGCAGATATCTCAGCAGCAATCCGCAGCGGATATCAGGCAGCAAACGAAATCTAAAAAAGATAAGTAAAAATGCAGGAGACGTACCTTAAACGGTTTCTCCTGCATTTTTTTACGCTGATCAAACTAATATTTTATCATAAGGTTGCTTGAAAACAAAATTCTCCATTCTTCGTAAAAAATCTACAGATTCCCTGATATTTTTCAATAACAGATACCATACTTTGCACACCGAATCCATGCCCAATCTCGTTAGAAATCGGAAACTCATTTCTAAAAACCGGTGCATGATCATAGCTGTAACTATTTGATAGTTTAATACAAAGCTGTGCGTTTTTTTCATAGAGTTTCAAGTGAATATATCGATCTTCGACAGAATTAATTTTTTCACAGGCATTGATTGCATTGTCTAGTCCGTTGGAGATCAAACTGCATAAATCAGTAATCTGAAAACGTGAAAAATCAGTTGCAGTTATCGTAAATGTACAGGTGACCTCACGATCTTGTGCTTTATCTGCATAAGAAGACAAAATCAGATTGATTGAATCATTAACGCAATAACGTTTCATTCCTGTGAAACGAAGGGAAGAATCAATCTCACGAATATAACGTAAGGCTTCTGTGGGTTTGTTTTCAGCAAGGCAAGTCTGCAGAAAATTCAGATGATGCCTTAAATCGTGTCTGTGGATCGCAGCCTGTTTTTGTACTTCAGCAATCTGTTCGATTTCTTTTTTTGCCTGTGAAGATACCGTTGTAAGCAGAAGATTCTCACGTTCAGCTCTATTTCTTTGACTGGATAATTCAATCATCAGCATTGACAGGATAAAATAAAGCAAAACCAGAAAACTGTCAAGAAAGTCAATGACAACGATACCTCCGGTATGAAGAAGATCTGTGTAAACAGTAAATGTATATTCCAAAATATAGTATGTGAGTGGAAGCAGAAAAAACAGAAGCAACGTTGTTTTATTTTCCTGCTTCAATTTAATTACATGAGGTGCTACATATCGTATAACAAGAAAGAGTAAGGGCAACGTGATCACACTTGTTACAATATTGGATACAAGAGGACTGTAATCAAAGAACGATGAAACCAATGTACCGATCCATTTTCGCGGTGTACATAGCAGATAAGCAGATAGAACTGCAATCATGGATACATAAAAATTCTGCTTCAGAACAAATCGAATCAAAAGTATTAATGGAAGATGGATCAATAGTGGATAACATTGATAGAGAGCCTTTTCTCCTAAAGTTAAATAAAAAATGATCTGTGCAATACCAAATCCCAGTAAAGTGAGCGTATAAAAACGCTTATGTTCTTCAAAAGGAAAATCAGCCAGATAAAGAGATACAATGATTCCAAAAAATAGAACAAAAGCATAATTCACAAAGCTCATTAAATCTGTAAATGACATTAGTACACCTCCTCCATTTGAAATGCTAAATAAAGCTTTTTGATCTCAGATACTCTTCGCTGTGCCAGAGGAATGCTTTTTCCACTCTGAAGAAGCATATCTGAAGCAGTGATCGAACGGATATAATTCATATTAACTAAATAAGAACGATGCGGAAGCAAGAATTCTGAATGCTGCATCAAAGAATCACAGACGGAAGAAAAACGTTCCGCGCTGGTAATTTGTTCTCCGGTTTTTAAATGATAGATCACTTTACGATTGAGTGCTTCTACATAGACCAAACTTGTAAGATGAATTTTATGTACGCCAATCGTTGTTTTAACTATGATCGAAGCCCCGGCCTCGTTGATCTGACGTATAAAGATATCATCGAGTGCCTGAAAAAGAGTTTCTTTTTGAACTGGCTTCAGAAGATAGTTGGAAGCTTTTACCATATAGCTTTCTACAGCAAATTCCGGTGAGGATGTTAAAAAAAGAATATCTGCCGCCTTATCCGTGAGACGGATTTCCCTGGCCAAATCGATACCATTCAAGACGGGCATAAGTACATCCAGAAGATAAATCTGGAAGGTTTCATTTGCAGCAGCGGAAGCAAGTTCAAAACTGTTATAATATTCTTTGACAATAAATTCCATTTGTCGTTCCTGCGCATAAAGATCCAAAAGTGTCTGTATTTGAAGCAGTTCATTTCTGTCATCATCACAAATAGCAATTTTCATAAAAGTGTGTTCTCCCTTTAGATTCATACTAGGTTTATTATAACTTGAATACGTCAAAAAAGCTACACATCTGTGTTGTTATTCATGTCGAAAAATCTGTAATTCATGCAGCGTGGCACACAGGAAAAGTCAAATCCTGTAGAATAAGACTTATCATAATCTAAAAGTATGAGTAGTCATCCGAAAATAAATTACAGGGGGAAAGCTTATGTGGAAAAAATTTGTAAATAACGTTCTGAAAGACAAGAAAAAAAGGAATGGACTGCTTCTTGTCGCAGCACTCGTTATCCTTACGTTTTCAACGGCAGTATTCTTTGCAATGAAGGATACCGGGCGATTAGGGCCGGATCAGACTCAGAAAGAAGTAACTTCTGACCAGGTTACAAAGGATACGACAGATCACGAAAAGGATCCAGAAAAAGATATGCAGTCAGAGCAATCGAGCAATCAGGAGAATTCGTTGTCTGATCAGAAAAAATCAAACGACAGCACAACGAATTCCGAGAAAAATGGATCCAAAAAAGGAACAAACAAGAAAAGTTCCTCTAATTCTAATAAAACAGCAAAGAATAATGAGGAAACGAAAAAACCGAATCTTTGGGATAAGATCGTAGATGTCATCACAGGAAAGGATGACAAAAACGATAAAACAAAGAAACAGTATAAGGTTACATTCAATACAGAAGGTGGAAGTGAACTGAAGTCCCGTAAAGTAGAGGAGGGAACCTTGATTGGCAGCCTGCCGACACCTTATCGAGAGAACTACATTTTTGTCAGCTGGTATTATGACAAAGATCGTACAAAACTCGCTTCTGTAAAAGATCCGATCACAAGCGATATTACAGTGTATGCAGAATATGTATCGCAGGAACCGCTGAAAGCAGAAGAAAGTGTGAATTTTGTAAGTGCAAAGGATGTTGCTCCGGATTTTCAGATTCAAGTAACTACAACGGATGGATCTATGGACGCAGCCTCTGTTCGCGCAGCAATTGAAGCAACGAACCTGACAGATCCAAAACAAACAGATATCATTGATATTACCGGAGGATCCGGAACATTTACCATCTCAGGTAAAGATCCAGTAACAGCAAATGGAGAAATGGATCCAAAGCAGGGATTCGCAGAAGGGTGCACGTATCGAATTGCATTAAACGACAACAGATTGAATTTTACGGATCAGTCGGAAACAGCCAGAGAGTATAATTTTACAACTGCAAAAGAAGAAGTACTTAACACAAACCTGAAAGATGGAATGATTTTCATCCCTGCTGAGGATGTCAGCAATATTACAAATGAGGGTGAAAGTGTTGCTACACTCAGTCTTGCATTATATGAAGCAGAGAAAGATGGTACACTTGCTCCGGCAAATCTGACAGAAGGTGAATTTGACTATACAAAAGGAACGCTTGAAGTTGGCGATGTTGTCTCAATCTATAATGGACTCAGACCGGATGAACGAACATTAGAGACGCCAGATGAAGAAAACGGTGATCTGGCATATATCGAGATTACCGCGAGAAACGGAAAACGTTATTCCTATAAGAATGCTGCTCCGGAAGATGTCATCTTTGAACCGGATGTTCTTCCAATCCCTTCAGATGCAGACCAGGATGAAGCAGATGATACGATTACAGTCGATAATACTTATTTGGATTTCTCTTCTGATGTATATGCGAATATTGATCTCGACAGTCAGACAACAGTAGACGCTGGTGATTTCCTGATGTTCTATACAGGAACATTCGGAAAACAGAACGGAGAGGATGCAGCACAACTTGAAAGTTATGCGAAGATCATTGCTGTTCAGCCAAAAGATGAAGTAACAACGATTACTTATGAAGAAGTCAGTTGGGAAGAAGTACAGGAAGCTATGGATATTTATGCTGAGAATACAATGTCCGGTGAAGACATGATCGAAGGTGTAGATACCGCAGAGCTTGAGGCTCAGATTGAACAGCAGGCCTTAGACAGTGGATTTGCAGAAGAAGCAGCCCAGTATCTTGGTTCTTTGGCACTTGCAACTGAGAATTTTACAAAGCTTTCAGAAAATATGAATCTGGAAGACTATAAAGTGACTTTAGAAGATGGTTCACCAGTCTCTCCGGAAGAATTACAGCTTATGGCTTCTGGATTTAAAGCGCAATGTGAGATGGAGGATGGTTATCCGAAAGCAAAGATATCTGTACATCCGGAGCATTTTGGAAATGCGGCAGGCAGTGCAGCAAAGGATAAAGGTCTTAGTGTATCTCTGGAAGTAAAGGCCAATATTACAATTGGAAAGAACGGCTCTTCCAACCAGTTGAAAATTGAAGTGAGTGGAACTTTCGTAGAAGAAGTCGGAATTGATATTGGTGTCAGAAGTAAAGCAGTATGGAAAGTATGGGGAATCTTCCCTTATATAGCAGAATACCGTGTAACAGCAAATGTGGATGTTCTGAATTATACAGCACTCGAAATAAATGCAACGATGACAACACAGTCTGACAATTCTACAGACAATGAAAATTACGACAAGAGCGTTGAAATTGCCCAGCAGATCAAGGAGCTCATTGATGAAAGTAAAAAAGGCGGAGAAGATGATGATTCTGAAGAACAAAAGAATAATCTGATCAAACGTTACAGCGAAATGATGAATGCAGAATCTGACTGGGTTCAGATTGTCGAGCAAAATATCGTACAAAACAAACAGCAGGTACCGCCTGCGCTTCCAATTATTGCGATCAGCACAGAGGTCAAATTTGTGATCAAGATGGATGCTTGTATGTCTGTCGGATTTGATTTCAAATATATGACCGGGAAAAGATACACCTATACTGTAGATGTATTTGCAGGCGCTGTTTCGAATGACACTGTCTCACTTCTTGAAGAAACATATGAGTTCGATTTCTATGCAATGGGACGACTGCAGATAAGAGCAGGTTTGGAATTTGAATTTAAGATTGGATTGTTTAGTACAGATTTGGATTCTGTCGGGTTCGAGGCAGAGGCAGGAGCATATTCAAAACTGTGGGGATACTTCTATTATGAACTTCATTATGCGGAGAGTAGTGGACGTAACCAGAAATATAATGGAGCTTTACTGATTGATGTAGGTGCTTATCTCGAACTTGGATTTAAGGCTCAGGCATTCTCGGATACATTTAAAGCAGAATGTAAGCTGCTTGATAAAGAGTGGTCTTTATGGACAATCGGAAGACAGGATAATGTCCTTGATTTTGCAACGGCAGAAGAGGAGATGCCGTATATCAAACTCAAACAGCATGTTCGAGACGCTGTACTACCGGACAGCACATTCTCTATGACTTATCTGGATTTGAAAGACGGTAAAGAAAAACAGGCTGTTTATGATGATGAAGGAAATGCAAAACGTCGGAATTTTGAAATTCGTATGACAAATGACAAGTTTACATACGATCCGAAGACAAATACAGTCAGTGTTCATCCGGAAAGCGGCGATAAGAAGCTGGAAGGAGAAATGGTAATCACATGGATCCAGTATCCAATGGCATTTTCGTCTAAGCCGATCCAGAGAACTGTATCCCTTTATTGGGATAACTTGAAGGACGGATATGTGATCGTTCCATATACAAATGGTGGAACTTATCTCAATATTATTAACGCAAAATTTGAGGCAGCAATAAAACAGCCGGCAGATCCGGAAAGACTTGGATATGATTTCGCAGGCTGGTATAAAGATGAAGCATTGACCGAGGCATATGAATTCCCGGAGAAGATGCCAAACACAGATGTTAATATCTATGCAAAATGGACACCGAAGACAGATATTCCGTATCGAGTAGAATATTATCAGGAGCAGCTTCGTTCAGGTGAGTATGAACTGATTGAAAGCGATATGCTGACAGGTACGACAAACAGTATCGTAATCCCTGAGGCGAAAGAATATATCGGATATAATACACCGGCAGTACAGAATCTTACAGTTCAGGCTGATGGAAGTTCCGTACTTCGTTATTATTATTCATTACAGAAACATACAGTAACTTTCTATTCCGGAGAGGCAGGTGGTGAACCGGTTTCATATGAACTGAAATACGGCGGAAAGATTCTTGCACCGATGATGGCAGTTAAGGGTTATACCTTCCGTGGATGGGATCAGGAAGTTGTCAGTACAATGGGGACAGAAAATCTGTACTATACAGCACAGTGGACAAAGGATGCCGATACTGCATATCGTGTAGAGTATTACGTACAGGGATGCGATGGCAGATACATGCTTCAGCATATATATGAAGGCCTTGGATTTACGAAAGATGAGATTGCAGCAGAAACACTTCGAGACCTTGTGATTGAAGGCGAGACAACTGCGGAACAGAAATTTGCAGTAGAAAACGGAATTACCTTTGAAAATATGACAGTCAATGGTATTTCCTGCAATACAGCAGTAATCGAAGGCTCCGGTAAGACAGTTATCAAGATCAATTACAAGAGGGAAAAACATCAGGTTACATTTGCAGATGGTTACGATTCCGGTTCCGGTGAGAAAACAACAACACAGGAAGTTCTTTACGGAGAACGTGTTAATATACCGAATAAGATGAATCGTACAGGATACACATTTGCAGGCTGGTCGATCGATGGCGAAAATACTGTCACTCCATCTGATAAGATGAGTACAGAGGATATTGTTTATCGCGCACTATGGACACCAAACAGCTATACACTGAAGTTTGAGAAGAACAATGAAACAGCATCTGGTGAAATGAGTTCGGCAACATTTACCTATGATTCCGAACAGAATCTTCCGGCGAATACATTTGAAGCTGATGGATATACATTTGCAGGCTGGTCAACAAGCAGTACCGGCAAGATGCAGTATGAAGATGGCGCAGCCATTCTGAATCTGACAGAAAAGGCGAATGAAGAAATCACGCTTTATGCAGTTTGGGAGCTTCAAAGTTATACGATCGGTTATATCGGAACAGATTTTGATGGAGTGATAAATACAAATAAGACTTCATATACAGTTGAAGATGGTAAGATCAATCTGATGGATCCGGTAAGAGCCGGATATACATTCGCAGGCTGGTATGATAATGAATCCTTTACAGGTGAACCGGTCAAAGCAATCGAACAGGGAAATCTTGGAGATAAAATCTTTTATGCAAAATGGGAAGCAAATACTGATACACCTTATAAAGTAGAGCATTATATCGAAAAATTGGAAGAACCTAAGAAGGATCAGTCGGCAGAAGACATTCAGAATCCGGAAGAAACAGAAAAACCGGAGAAAGAATATATTCTGGCTGAAACAGAAGATCTAAAGGGAACAACTGATTCGTCCGTAACACCGGCAGTAAAAGATTATCCTGGATTTACAGCTCCTGAGACACAGACAGTAACGATTCTTGCAGACGGAAGTACTTATGTGCGCTATGAATACTCAAGAAATGATGTTACGATCACATTTGATACAAATGGCGGTACACTTCCGGAAGGAACAGTAGAAAAACTGATCGGTAAATACGAATCGATGATTGAACTTCCAGTTCCAGTAAGATCAGGTTATGGATTTGTCGGCTGGTATGTTGATGAAGATAAATTTACAGGTAACACGATGCCGGCAAACGATGTGACATTGAAAGCAAGATGGGCAGCAGGTCAGTATGGATATACGATCAACTACTATCTGCAGGATGTAGATGGTTCTGATCATTATACATTAAAAGAATCTGTTCGCGGAACAGCTGAGATGGACAGTAAGATTGAAGGTGAGATAAAAGAATATGCTGGCTTCACAGCTCCTGAGAAAGCAGTTAAACTGAAAATCGGAGCGACAGACAGCAAGAATGTTATTGATTATAAGTATACAAGAAACCAGTATGAACTCAGCTGGGATCTAAATGGCGGAAAAGCTGCAGAGGGATATACCGAAGGAAAAGTATATTATGATGCGCCGATCACAGCACCGGCAGCAGTGAAGCCTGGATATATCTGTAGATGGAATCCGGAACTGGTGCTTAAGATGCCGGCAGAAGATTTAGCATACAAAGCAGAATGGTCAGCAGAAAATTATAAGGTAACAATGGAAGCAAACGGAGGAAAAGTAACAGGAGAAGGAGAACTCTCAACAAAGACAGTTGCTTTCAATGATAGTTATGGAGACCTTCCGGAATTGGTAAAAGACGGTTATACATTTGATGGATGGTACACAGAAGCTGAGGGTGGAATTAAGATAACTGAGAAGACAAAAGTGTCTATTCAGAAAGATCACACACTCTATGCGCAGTTCACACCGATTACTTATACGATTACTTATGTCGGTATAGACGGTGCTGAAAATTCAAATCCGGAACAGTATAACATTGAGTCTGATCTGATCACACTTGCAGATGCAAAGATGACAGGATTTACCTTCAAAGGCTGGTATGCAGAGAAAGAATGTGTCGGAGATCCGATTCGTGTGATTCCAGCGAACAGTACCGGAAACCTTACATTTTATGCAAAATGGAGTGAGAATCACTATACTGTGATCTTCCATTCGAATGACGAGAAAAACTATAGTAAGGAACAGAATTTCGCATATAGCGAAAATAAAGCTGTCGTGAAAAACAGTTTTGTTCGAGAAGGTTATACCTTCTGTGGCTGGGCAAAAGAACCGAAAGGTGAAGTGATCTATACGGATCAGCAGACTATCGGAGGATTATCTGACGCAGACAATGATACCATTGATCTGTACGCAGTATGGACAGCGGATACATATTCCATCATTTATGAAAATATGGAAAATGCAGTAAATGCAGATGATAATCCTACAGAATTCACATTAGATAACAATCTGGTAACACTGCACGATCCGTCTAAACCAGGTTATACGTTCGACGGCTGGTATACAGATTCTTCATTTACGAAGAGAGCATCCGGTGCAATCACATTAGATGCACCACATGACTGGATCTTCTATGCAAAATGGAAAGCGAATCTCTATACGATCACATTTGACAGTTGTCTTGGAATCACGGTTCCGACAGAAACACAGCTGATGACTTATGATACAGAAGATCAACTGACATTACTGTCTGAAATGGGAAAATTCAAACGACCGGGATACACATTTGCAGGCTGGTCAAAAGAAGAAGGAGGAGCAGTTGAATTCACAGACGGTCAGACCGTTAAAAATGTAGCAGAATCCGGAAACATCACGTTATACGCAGTTTGGGATCTGAATATATATACAATCAAATATGATCTTGGTGCAGGTGGAATCAGCCACACAAATCCGGAAACATACAGCATTGAATCCGGTGACGTGAAACTGGAGAATCCGGAAGCAAAAGAGGGCTATCAGTTCCTCGGTTGGTTTGAAGGTGAAACACCGGTGACAGAGATTGTAAAGGGTACACAAAAAGATTACGAACTGAAAGCAAAATGGGTACAAGGAGGTATTTATAATCTTTCCTTTGAAGGTGCTGAAAAGACTACACTCAAAGATGGTTCTGACGGATACCTTCTGACCTACAAAGTAACAAGGACTCTGGCAGAAGGAACAAGTGGCACGCCAAATCCACAGTATGTATACTATCGTACAGTAAACGGAACAGCTTATGGTTCGACAGTCGACATTGATATTGCGGGTGATAAATATCACTTTAAGCATGCCGGCGGAGAAGATGTTTATCTTACATTTGGACCGGAAGACACAGAGAAAACATTTACAATCGAAGAATGGGGTTCCTATGCAGGAGACGACGGAGCTGCGACTTCTAACTTAGATCATACAAGCCGTTTTTATAATGTAGAATTATATAAGGTGGTAGATACCGTCGGTACTTGTCAGGGAACGTTGGGTGACAGCACAACTTATAAGAGAATCCTTGATCCTGAAGAAGGTTATAATGTAAATGATTACTATCAACAGTGGTATACTTATCTGTGGAAGACAGGTGATCCGGAAATTAAAAATTCCAGTTATAATGATAATCCACGTTTCTGGATGATGAGCATGACACAGACACTGGAGGCTCTTAATGTCAATCCATTACAGAGACAGTACATCAACAATAATGCAACCGGTGCAGGATTCTATATGACAGCAGATATGTTAGAGGTTGAGGATAGCTGGGTATGGCTTAGACTTTACACGGCTGGCACAGGTTATATCAGCGAATATGTTATGGATATTGTAGAAGGTGATTGGCGGTTAGACGTTACATTCCCGTATTTTGGACAAAAACAAAAAGGTGTTGAATTCAAATATGGTAAAAATAAAAAGAAATGGGGAAATACAGGAACCTATAACAATGGTATGGTAGTAAATGGTTCACCGGCGTACGCATGCATCCGCAAAGACGATCAAATTCAGCTAGAGCTTCGTACGAATGGTAAAAAGTCTAACAATTGGAAGCTGGGAACAACAGATCTGCATTATAAAGTACTCGATACGAAAGCACCGGAACAGATCGGATTGTCTAGTATCGCACTTGGCAAATATGCAGCAGGAGAACAGATTGGTATTACAGTTGTTTATAATGAAGTAATCAATAGTGTATCTGATCTTGGACTGTCTGATATTGGAATTCCTATAACAAATGTACAGTATGTAGCAGGAGAAGGAACAAACGCATTGACATTTACAGCAACACTGACAGAAGACTTTGAAGTGACACCGGACGTAAATAATGCAATCAAAGATATGAAACCTGTAACAGGAACAGTGAAGGACGTTCTTGGAAATTAAATGAAATAAATAGGGCGGTATTGGATGCAGAAATTCTGTGGACAATACCGTCCTATTTCCGTTATAATAACAACATGAAAAATTTATTGAGAGATATTTTGAGAAGAAAAATAATAGTTATAATGACATTTGCTTTTATTAGTAGTATCTGCATTTCCGGATGCGGGGGTGAACAGGAGAAAGAAAATCCGACACAAATCCGTGTTGCAGTTATCGATACTGGCATTTCAACAAAAGCAATCCCCGAAGAAAGTATTTCTAAGGGGATGAATTATGTAGATACAGGATTATCTACAGAGGATACTTATGGACATGGGACAGCGGTTGCTTCGATTATTTTATCAGAAGCACCGAATGCGCAGCTTGTTCCGTTAGTCAGTAATGTCTATGAAGATGGGAAGATCAAACAGGTTGAAAATGATACACTTGCAGAAATGATCAAAGATGCAATCGACATTTATGATTGTCAGATCATAAATCTAAGTGCAGGACTCATTTTAGATAAAGATTCTGTGAGAAATGCAGTTGGATATGCGGAAGAACAGGGTGTACTTGTCGTTGCTTCCGCTGGAAATGACTATGAAGAAAACGGTGCTGTCAGATATTACCCGGCCGCATATGACAGTGTGCTGGCAGTTGGTTCATTGGTTAAGGATGGAAAGGAGATAGCTCCATTTTCACAGAGAGGCGAATGGGTAGATACTTATGTTGTCGGAGAGGGGATACCAATTAAAACTTTAAGCGGAAACAAGATGACTGGGGACGGAACTTCTTATTCTGTAGCAAAAGTGACCGGAATGGCCGCAAAAGAATTAGAAGACGATCCGACGATTTCATTAAACAAATTGAAAGAAAATCTCGTACATGCGAATGACTAGAAAGGATAATGGAGCAAGACTATGATAAACAAAGAACTATTTTATAAAGTAACATTAATTGATTGTAACGGAAAAGAATTGGAAGTTGCTAAATTTCTGCAGATTTTAACAGGAATGGAAAAAACAGAAACAAGAAGAATTGTAGCGAGTTTGCCGTGCGTTTTGTATGAAGAGCTTGACGGAGAGGCGTGTTCTTATATTGAGGAGGCACTGGATTTCTATACAGCAAAATATAAGTTTGAACCAGTTGGTGATGAAAAAGAAGTGTATGAAGTAGATCCATCGGTGTATCCTTCAAAACAGGTGATCGCGCTTGGAAGTATGGTTGACTATATCGGTAAGAGGTCAGAGTTTGTAAGCATCGCGAGAAAATATGATTTCCCGAAGAATGTGAGTCTGAATGATACGCCATTCTTAGTAAAAGATGGTTTGGCAGAAGAACAGGCAGTGAACCTGCGGCAGGATCTTCGCAATATGGGAATGTTTGCGCTGATCATGAGAAGCGGAGCAGAAGTTCAGCAGGTGAAGAAAAGAGGATTTTTTACGGGGCTATTTGCACGTTGAGATGAATAAAAGGGTTGTTTGATACAGTCAGCTGTGAGTGGTGATTATATATCCGATTTCTTACAGAAAATTCAATTAGATTTTATTGACACTTTTGCTGAGAAGGACTACAATATCTTTAGATTGTTAATTTAATAACATACAAATAAAGAGTTTAGGAGGCAGACAAAAATGGCAAATATTTTATGTAGTCCGAGCAAATATGTTCAAGGTGCAGGTGAGATGAAAAAGCTGGGTGAATATGCTCAGAAGTATGGTAAAAAAGCACTTGTACTGATCACAGAGTCGGGGTATAAACGTATTGAAGACGTTCTCAAAGTTGGATTTGAAGGATATGATATTGAACCAGTGTATGAGTATTTCAACAGAGAATGTAGCAAGACAGAAATTAATCGTTTGGTAGCCGTTATGAATGAAAAGGGCTGTGATGTTGTTATTGGTATTGGCGGAGGAAAGATCCTTGATACTGCGAAAGCAGTTGCTTATTACAAAGAAGTGCCGGTACTGATCTGTCCGACAATTGCATCTACAGATGCGCCATGCAGTGCACTTTCTGTTATTTATACTGATGAAGGCGTATTCGAAGAATACTTATTCCTCCCAGCTAATCCAAACATGGTTCTGATGGACACAGAAATCATTGCAAAATCACCAGTCAGACTGACAGTTTCCGGAATGGGTGATGCACTTGCAACTTATTTTGAAGCAAGAGCCTGTCAGGCTAGCGAAGCAACAACTTGTGCTGGTGGAAATGTTACTATGGCAGCGATGTCACTCGCAAAACTGTGCTTTGATACATTGATGAATGAAGGTGTGAAGGCAAAACTTGCTCTGGAAGCAGGAGCCTGCACAAAAGCTGTTGAGAAGGTAATTGAAGCTAATACATTGCTTAGTGGAATCGGATTTGAGAGTGGCGGTCTTGCAGGAGCACATGCAATCCATAATGGATTCACAGTTTTGGACGAGTGTCATCATATGTATCATGGAGAGAAAGTTGCATTTGGAACAATCACACAGCTTGTTCTGGAAGACATTCCGGCAGAAGAACTGGAAGACATTATAGATTGGTGCATTGAACTGGGACTTCCTGTTACATTAAAAGAACTTGGTATCACAGAAGTGACAGACGAGAAGCTTATGGCAGTTGCGACAGCAGCCTGTGCAGAGAATGATACACTTCATAACATGCCATTTGAGGTGACACCTGAGACTGTATGCGCAGCAATTAAGGCAGCAGATGCTTACGGAAGATATTTCCTGGGAGAATAGAATATGGGAAATAGGACACCATTTCGTTAAAATAGAAAAACCAATTTGACAAACTGATTTTCTGTGGTATAATTTTCATGCTGTGAAAAACAGCCGACAGTTCATTTGTACCTTCCTGTCGAAAAACAAAACCAGGGCTAGTTAAGAAGATTCTAGGCTCTGCGTGCAAAGAAGTACGCAGAGCTTTTTATATTATTCAGGAAATACTTTCCATATATATAAAACGCTCCGCTTAGGATACACAGCTCTTAAAAGGTACATACATTTCAAATACAGGAGAGTTGAAATATGTATTATTTGCAAACAAAAGCCAGTTTTGATGCAGCACATTTTCTCTGGAAATACGAGGGAAAATGCAGAAATATCCACGGACATCGTTGGAATGTTGTTGCAAAAATCAAAAGTCAGGAGCTGGAGCAAGAAGGACAGACACGGGGAATGGTAGTGGACTTTGGTAATCTGAAAAAGGATCTAAAAAAGCTTTGTGATTCCTTTGACCATAGTCTGATTTACGAAGTGGGATCTCTGAAAGCAGAAACAGTAGCTGCGCTTCAGAATGAGGACTTTCATTTGGAGAAAGTTTCCTTTCGTCCAACGGCAGAAAATTTCGCATATTATTTCTACAAGGAATTAACGGAATTGGGATATGAGGTTCATTGTGTGGAAGTATATGAGACACCGAATAATTGCGCGGTTTATGAGGAAGAGTAGATGAAAGTAGTAGAAAAATTCACCAGTATTAATGGGGAAGGCACACGTGCAGGAGAACTGGCAGTCTTCATCCGTTTCAAAGGATGTAATCTGCGATGCAGTTATTGTGATACTATGTGGGCCAATGAACCTGATTGCCAATATAAAGAGGAAACTCCGGAAGAGATTTTAAATTATGTTTTAGAAACCGGTATTCGCAACGTGACACTTACAGGTGGAGAACCGTTGCTGCAAAAAGACATCAGAGAATTGATCCACCTTCTTTTACAAGCCGGTTTACAGGTCGAAATTGAGACAAATGGCGCAGTTGATTTATCTGCATTTTGTGAAGAACGACCGGTATTTACAATGGATTATAAGTTACCGTCAAGCGGGTGCGAAGAATATATGATAACAGAGAACATGGAACTGCTGGGAAAGGATGATACTGTAAAGTTTGTATGTGGCAGCCAGAAAGATCTGTTAAAAGCACTGGACATGATTCAGACTTATAATCTGACAAACAGGTGTCATGTGTATCTTAGTCCTGTTTTTGGATCCATAGAACCAGTGCAGATCGTAGAATTTATGCTGAAACATCGGTTAAATGGTGTGCGGCTGCAGATTCAGATGCATAAAGTAATCTGGGATCCAAATGAACGGGGCGTATAAATAAGTAGTGAGGTGATGGAGATGAAAGCATTAGTTCTCTTTAGTGGAGGAATTGATTCAACAACGGCATTAGGACTGGCAATCAAAAAGTACGGGAAAGACCAGGTGAGTGCACTCTCGGTTTCCTATGGACAGAAGCACGATAAAGAAATCAGGGCTGCAATAGCAGTTGCCGAATATTATGGCGTGGAGCATCTGTTCCTGGATTTAAGTAAGATATTTCAATATAGCAACTGTTCACTGCTTCAACAGTCCACGGAAGAAATTCCGGAGGAGAGTTACGCAGAACAGATTTCAAAAACAAATGGCGATAAGCCTGTAAGTACATATGTACCGTTCCGGAACGGATTATTTCTTTCTTCGGCAGCAAGTATCGCACTGAGCAAGGAATGTGGAGTGATTTATTATGGAGCTCATGCAGATGATTCTGCCGGTTTTGCTTATCCGGATTGTTCACCGGTATTCAATCAGGCAATGAATGAAGCAATCTGGGAAGGCTCCGGACATCAGCTGAAAATAGAAGCTCCTTTTGTAAATGTATCCAAAGCCGAAGTAGTACGGATTGGATTAGAACTGGGAGTTCCGTATGAGTTGACATGGTCCTGTTACGAAGGGGGAGAGAAGCCTTGCGGAAAATGCGGAACATGCATTGATCGCGCAGCAGCATTTCAGGCGAATCACGTAGAAGACCCTGCGTTGAGATAGAGGAGGAAGCAATGAGAGAAAAAGAAAATTTAACATTATTAGGAAATCAGCAAACAGAATACCGTATGGATTATGATCCGTCTGTATTGGAGGCATTTCAGAATAAACATCCTGAAAACGATTACTTCGTCAAGTTCAACTGCCCGGAATTCACAAGTCTGTGCCCAATCACCGGACAGCCAGATTTTGCAACGATCACGATTTCCTATGTTCCGGACGAACGTCTTGTGGAGAGTAAATCCTTGAAATTGTATTTGTTCTCATTCCGAAACCATGGAGATTTTCATGAAGATGTGATCAATATAATTATGAAAGATCTTGTCAAGCTTCTTGAACCAAAATATATAGAAGTCTGGGGAAAATTCCTTCCACGTGGAGGTTTGTCCATCGATCCGTATTGTAATTATGGAAAGCCAGGTACCAACTGGGACCAGGTTGCCTGGAATCGTATGAGTAATCATGATATGTTTCCGGAGAAAATTGATAATCGGTAGGATAACGGAATAGAGGAAACGAGCTTTGCTGATATCAGCATGTCGGGTTTACAAAGAACACTCATCAACGTGATTAATTCATCTTTGGTAATCTTACGGTACTTCTCTAAGCATTTTTATGTTATTATGAAAACAGAATTATCACAAGAGAAAATCGTGAGGGAGAAGATATATGGGCACACTATATACAAGACTATCATCAATAACCGGTGAGATGTCACCTGAATCAATAGAACATCATATTGCTCGAGTTATGCTGGAACATATTCATCAATTGAATAACATTTCCATAGGTACTATGGCTGATTTATGTTCTGTTTCAAAATCAACAATCTCTAAGTTTGTTAAGCAATTAGGCTTTGAGGATTACAAAGAATTTAAAGCAGAAGCATATAGTAGAGGGAAAAGAGAAGTTTACATAAAAGATTTAAATACGATAAATATTACAGATTATATATTGCAAAAAGGAACGGAAGAATATCTGGATGTGCTGTTTGCAGATATTCGCTACTTATTTTTCAAAACTGATTCTAAAAAGATAGAACACTTGGTCACGTTGATTCATGATTATGAAGAAGTAGCCGCATTTGGAGAAGGATATTCAGAGACTGCTGCATTGAATTTTCAACATAAAATGTCTTTTTACCAGAAGTTCATTTACACAACTACAAATGACAGAAAACAAGTAGAGTATATTAGTCATGCAAAAGAAAATACACTACTGCTTATTTTTTCAAATTCCGGAAGGTATATTAGTGAGTATACGCATCTGACAGATGCTCCATCAAAGAAGTGTTTTGAAGAAACAAAAGCAAAAGTAGTTCTGTTTACTTCAAACAGAGAAATGGAGAAAGATCCTCGAGTTGATCTCTGTATAGATTGGGAATATAAAGATTTGGTTCAAAACCATCCTGTTTTATATCAGTTGTTAATTGAACGAATTGCAATTGCGTATCAAAATAAATACGGATTTCCAATGGAAAAATAAAATCATCCATAATTATTTAAAAGACTGAAAAGTTCGTAAAATAGAAACTTTTCAGTCTTTCTTTTTTTATTGTTATAATAACAATAGATTCAAGAAAGCGTAGTGAAAAGATGAGGAAGAAGAAATGAATAAAATATGTTTTCGTGAAGAAGCTAAAGATTGGAATGAAGCATTGCCGATAGGAAATGGATTTCTCGGAGCAATGGTATTTGGAAAAACCGGGACGGAACGACTTCAAATTAACGAAGATTCTGTTTGGACCGGAAGTTTTATGGAACGTGTAAATCCTGATGCGCGAGAGAACTATACAAAAGTTCGAGAACTCTTATTAAATGGAGAAATCGAACAGGCAGAACTTCTCGCAGAGCGAAGTATGTATGCAACATATCCGCATATGCGACATTATCAGACACTCGGAGATGTTTGGATAGATTTTTATAAGCAGAGAGGCAAAACAATCTTCAAAAAGGATCAAGGGGGGCTTTTAAGCGTTCAGCATGAAAGTGTAGAAGTTCAAACGTATAACAGAGAATTAGATATCTCAAGAGCCGTTGGAAAAATCCAATATGAATCTGAAAAAGGAAAATATGAAAGAGAGTTTTTTGCTAGCAATCCGGATCATATAATTGTATATCAAATGAAATCCGTAGATGGCGAACTTCTCAACTTTGATTTGTTTTTAACAAGAAAAGATAACCGATCAGGACGTGGTTCATCTTTCTGTGATGGTACAGAAGTCCTGGATGGCAATAAAATCCGTTTATATGGAAAACAAGGTGGAGATCACGGGATTGCATTTGAATTGCTTGTACAGGTAAGAACTAAAAATGGCAAAATTTCACGAATGGGAAGTCATTTATTAGTAGAGGATGCCAAAGAAGCAACACTATTTATCACAGCAAGAACATCTTTCCGAAGTGAACATCCGCTTCAGTGGTGTATGGATGTATTGAGTAATGCTGAAAAAGAATCTTATGGAACATTACAAGAACGTCATAGAAAGGATTATTTATCTTACTATGAAAAAAGTAATCTGAAATTGAATTATAAAGACTCTTATGAGCATCTGACGACACCGGAAAGACTTGAGCAAATGCGTAATGGCATAGAAGATATTGAATTAATAAATACATATTATAATTTTGCAAGATATCTTCTAATTAGCTCTAGCCGTGAAGGAAGTCTTCCGTCAAATCTACAAGGAATCTGGAATGAAGAATTTGAGCCTATGTGGGGGTCCAAGTATACAATTAATATCAATATAGAGATGAATTACTGGATTGCTGAAAAAACAGGGTTATCTAAACTCCACATGCCTTTGTTAGAACATTTGCAAAGAATGTATCCGCACGGCAAAGATGTTGCTGAGAAGATGTATGGAATTGATGGATTCTGTTGTCATCATAACACAGATATCTGGGGAGACTGTGCACCTCAGGACAATCATGTATCATCTACCCTGTGGCCAATGGGCGGTGCCTGGTTCTGTTTGCATCTGATTGAACATTACAAATATACAAAAGACAGGGAGTTCTTGAAGGAATATTATGGAATACTGAAAGATGCTGTTAAGTTTTTCCTTCAATACATGGTAAAAGATGCTCATGGAAAATGGATTTCAGGACCATCCAGTTCTCCTGAGAATATCTATCTGAATCAAAAAGGAGAGGCGGGATGTCTCTGCATGGGAGCTTCTATGGACACAGAAATCATCAGAGAACTTTTTAATGGTTATCTGGAGATCACGGAAGAAAATCAACTCCCGAATGATCTGAATGAAGCAATAAATGAGCGACTGAATCATATGCCAGAATTGCAAATCGGTAAATATGGACAGATTCAGGAATGGAGTGAAGATTATGATGAAGTCGAGCCCGGACACAGACATATTTCACAACTGTTTGCATTATATCCTGCAGGACAGATACGTATGGATAAGACACCAGAACTTGCTCAGGCTGCAAAACAGACGATTGAGCGCAGACTGAAATACGGTGGAGGTCATACCGGATGGAGCAAAGCATGGATCATCCTGTTTTATGCAAGATTGTGGGAGAAAGAAGAAGCCTGGAAAAACTTAAAGGAATTGCTTGAACATGCTACTCTAAATAATCTGTTCGACAATCACCCACCATTCCAAATTGACGGAAACTTTGGAGGAGCCTGTGGATTATTAGAAATGCTCATACAGGATTACTCAGACAAAGTATTTCTTTTGCCGGCATTACCGAACAGTCTTTCAGATGGAGAGGTTAATGGAGTCTGTCTGAAAGCAGGCGCAGTACTGGATATGAAGTGGAAGGAAGGAAATATTGATAAAATCAAAATCACTGCAATGCGTGATTGCAAGTTCATCCTTGTTACTGAAAAAGAATATCCATTACATTTGAAAAAAGACCAAACGGTTTTTTTAGATAAAAATTTTAAGGAGAGAGGAAGGAAAACAAAATGAAGTATGAGAAAATGATTCAAAGTATTCTCGAAGAAGTTGGCGGTCAGGAAAATATTGAGAATGTATATCACTGTGCAACGAGACTGCGTTTTCAGCTGAAAGATGAGACAAAGGCGAATGACGAAGCAGTAAAAGCGATTGACGGAGTTCTTTCTATCGTAAAAGGTGGAGGTCAGTATCAGATCGTAATCGGGCAGCACGTAGCAGATGTTTATAACGAACTGCAGACAATGATGGGTACAACAGAAAAAGAAGTTGAACTAAAAGATGCAAAAGAATTCAAACAGGAAATGAAAAAGAAAAAGATTTCCAATCAGTTTATTGATGTGATCAGTGGGGTGTTTACACCGGTACTTGGAATGCTTACAGCAACAGGTGTAATCAAGGGACTGCTTGCATTTCTTGCTGCAACAGGATTGCTTGCAACTACATCCGGAACATATCAGATGTTAAACATTGTTGGAGATTGTTTCTTTAACTTCCTGCCAATATTCCTCGGATATACTTCAATGAAGAAATTCGGCGGAACACCGTTTATCGGAATGGCAATCGGAGCAGCCTTAGTATATCCGTCTCTAACAACAATCATGGCGGGAGATGCACTTTATACTTTATTCAGCGGTACTATCTTCCAGACAGATGTATATGTAGAATTCCTTGGAATTCCGGTTCTTTTAATGAACTATGCAAGTTCTGTAATTCCAGTAATTCTGACTTGCTATTTTGCAGCAAAAATTGAAAAATTCTTTGCAAAAAGAATTAGTGATCTGTTTAAAACATTCGCTGTTCCTGCGCTGACACTTTTAATTAGTATTATTCTTGCATTCCTGATTATCGGACCAATCGCAACATTTGCAAGTGATTTACTCGGTGCAGCATTTACAGCACTGTTCAATCTGAATGCAACTATTTCAGGTTTCTTATACGGAGCACTTATTCAGGTATGTGTTATGTTTGGAGTTCATTGGGGATTTGTTGCAATCTCTGTAAACAATCTTGCAACATTAGGTTACGATCCTATTACAATTGCTGGTCTTGCGTCTGCATTCGGACAAGCAGGAGTTGTTCTTATGATCATGCTTAGAACAAAGAACAAAAAACTGAAAAGTGTTTGTGGACCGGCTATTATTTCTGCAATGGTTGGTATTACAGAACCATCCATTTACGGTGTAACATTACAGTTTAAAAAACCATTTATGTTAGCTTGTCTTGCATCTGGTATTGGTGGTGCTATCATCGGATTTGGTGGAGTAAAACAGTATGTATATGGAACAAACGGAATCTTTGGATGGCTTCAGGTAATTAATCCTCAGACAGGTTTTGATTCTTCTGTTCTTGCTGCAATTATCGCATGTGCTGTAAGCTTTATAGCTGCAATCATTCTGATGATAACAGTAGGAAAAGATTCTATTCCAGAAAGCAAATAAGGGTATTCTTTTAAGAAGATTTTAAGCTCTGCGTGTGAGAAGTACGCAGGGCTTTTTCTAATTTCCTATGTTCCCGGAGAAAGTTGATAATCGATAATAGTAAAAAATATTAATGTTTCTGTCCTATTCTTTTGATGCAGATCAGTATTATAGATGGTATAATAAAGCAGACATTAACTAATAGATTACTTGTAGGAGAGATAAAAAATGCTGAATTGTATTATAGTCGGAATGGGAGGATTCCTGGGGGCTGTAGCCCGTTATTTGATTGGCTTAATTCCAATCAACCCGCAAAATGGTTTCCCAATAAAAACCTTGTTGATCAATATTATCGGAGCATTTGTGATAGGACTCGTAGTAGCCTTTGGCGCAAAGAAAGATTGGAATCCACAATTGATATTGTTCTTGAAAGTTGGAATTTGTGGTGGTTTCACAACATTTTCATCTTTTGCATTAGAAACCAATCAGCTGATGGAACGAGGATCGGGCTGGTGGGCAGCACTTTATGTTGCATTGAGCGTGACCGGAGCAATGGCTGCAGTATACGCATCACAGTGTATAGTGGCAAGATAAGATTTTATTTTGACGCGAGGAGAGTTAACATGAAAAATCAAGCATATTATCATCTGCCGGGACTATTTGAGTTTTACGAATTGTATCAAGTATTTCTGTCATTGTATCGGGAACACAGAGAGTATTTTTATGATTGGTGTGAGATCGGTTCCATATACGGCGCCCCGTCAGACTGTATCTGGGGTGGCGGTCGCACTTCCTTTGGAGATACTGAGACAGAGAAAGTATTGGATTTGATGCAGGAATATAAGATATCTGCCCGACTGACATTCAGTAATTCACTTTTGAGAGAAGAACATTTGCAGGATCGGAAATGTAATACACTTTGCTCATTGCTGGAAGAAAGAAATGAACCTCAAAATGGTGTGATCATTCATTCCGATTTACTGCTGAACTATTTGCAAAAGAATTATCCGGGGCTTTATCTAGTCTCGTCGACTACAAAGGTACTGACGGATTTTAGCGACTTTTTGTGGGAAACAGACAGAGAAGAATTTCATTATATAGTCCCGGATTTTCGTCTTAATAAAAAATTCGAGCAACTAAACAAGATGAATTCAAAGCAAAAAGCAAAAGTAGAATTCCTATGCAATGAATGCTGTTGGTTTGGTTGTAAAGATAGAAAAGCTTGTTATGAAACAGTCAGCCAGAAAAATCTGGGAGAAAATTGCCAAAATCATGTCTGTGCAGCACCGGGCGCAGGAGAAGGCTATCTTTTCTCCAAAGCAATGGAGAACCCTGGGTTTATTAGTGTGACTGATATCCAAGATATTTATATGCCAATGGGATTTTCTAATTTTAAGATTGAAGGACGAGGACTTGGAAGTGCCCTGATTTTGGAATTTCTGTTGTATTATATGACTAAACCGGAATATCAGATCCATGTCAGAGAAGAAATATATCTGGATAATATGTTGGATCTTTTTTGAGTACGAAAGAGGAATAGAAGGAAAGCCTTGAAAATCAAGGGCTTGGGGTCTGCCTTTTCTGTTTTATAAAAAAATATGGAAAAAATATGATGAGAGGTGGGGGATAGCGGATTGACAACATAGCATATATCGGATACTATTAAGTAACGCAATGCGTTATTTAAGCAGGAGGGGTAAATGATGAGCAGAGGGAAAGAAGTAAAAGAATTAAGAGAAAAAATGGGAATGAACAGACGTGAGTTTAGCGATTACTATGGTATTCCGTATCGTACGGTTCAGGATTGGGAAGCGGAGAAAAGAGAACTTCCGGATTATCTGTTACGTTTATTAAAGTATAGAGCAGAGATAGAATGTCGAATCGAAAGAGTAGATAATTAAAGGTATCCTCTGTATATTTTTTGCAATAAGCATAACGCAATGCATTATAATACGTAAATGTTTAGGAGGTTAACTTGGCGAGAAAAGTAAATGTTATCGAAGATTTGAACGGAAAGAAAACAGTATTTATTCACGATATTCTGTTCAAGGGAAAAAGAGCAGTTAATTGGGAAGAAGTTGAAAAGTATTTACGCCAGTATGTAGGAGAATTCTATCAGATAGAAGATTGCAATAAGATGATTTATATTGGATCGGATCTTCCTGATGAGTATACGCACTCAAATTATACTCGGATTTTGAAAGGAGCAAATGCGAAAGCAAAAGCGAATGCCACACAGGGATTACCGGAATTGCTTAAAATAGCAACGAACGAGGTTTATGAAGATAATCGTAAGGAGAAGCATAGTAAAGATGCTAAATATGGTTGGTATTCATATGATTCAAGATTTGCTCTTCCGGTATTTGGTGATGATGGAGAAATAGAGAGATACAACGTCTTTAATGTTGCGATGTTGGTCAGACACGATGAAGATGGGAAATATTACTTATACGATATCATGAAAATAAAAAAGAAACGAGCAATCTTTTCCAGTCAAATGACCTTACTCAGTAACAAAACCCATTTCTTGATTATATGATACATTGAACAGTATTAAATGTCAACGAAAAAAGCATAAGAAATCTCAATGAAAAGCCAGCCCAGCTATTCATCGGAAATACCATTGAAAAGACAGGCTTAGATACACTGATTAACATCAGTGCGTCCGGACATGTTTTTGGTGTTATCGTTTCTTTCGCCTACATTTACCACGTCTACTTCCAACAGATTTCAATGACAAACCTTCGCCCATGAGGTATAAATACTAACGTTTACTATTTATCAATCACTTAACAAATTCAGGTACAGGAAAGACTTATGGATGTTAAAATAATTAGATCGAACAGAAAGACTGTAGCTATTCAGGTGAATTCTGATTTGAGTATCACTGTAAGAGCTCCGCATTTTGCTTCAGAGAAAGATATTGAAGAGATTCTTATGAAGAAGGAAGCCTGGATAAGCAAACATATCGAAGAGATTAAGACACGAAAGAAAAGATTCGAATCGGAAAGTACAGATAAATTTACTCCTGAGAAAATAAAGTTGCTTGCAGACAAGGCTCTTGAGGTCATTCCAATGAGAGTTGAATATTTTGCAAATATAATGGGGGTTACATACGGAAATATAACTATCAGAAATCAGAAGACCAGATGGGGAAGCTGCAGCAGTAAAGGAAACTTGAATTTCAACTGTCTGTTAATGTTAGCTCCGTCGGAAATATTGGATTATGTTGTTGTTCATGAATTGTGCCATAGAAAGCAAATGAATCACTCGAAAGCATTTTGGTTAGAAGTAGAGAAAGTGCTTCCTGATTACAAAGAATCTATTGAGTGGTTAAAAGAAGAGGGATGTCAGCTCATGTATTTGGTGACAGGAAGGTAAAGTGATTTACGAAAATTAATTTACGGAGGCATTAAGGAATGAATCAAAATGAAACACAATGGGATAAGCTTCTAAAGATAAAAACAACGGGTCGAGATGATTCTCGCGCCGATCAGTATAGATATCCATATGAGCCAACGCCTTATATGGTATTGGAACGTTTAGCAAACAGCGGACTAATTAGGAAAAATAATACTCTGATCGACTATGGAACCGGAAAAGGACGAGTATGTTTTTATCTGTCCTACCAAACAAGATGCAAAGCGGTAGGCGTAGAATATGATGAACGAATCTATAAAGGTGCGGCAGACAATAAAGAATTAGCAGTATCTGGTGCCCGCACAGAGTTTGTGCTATGTAGTGCAGAGAATTATGAAGTTCCAACGGATGTAGATTGCTGTTATTTTTTTAATCCCTTTTCAGTAGAAATTTTGCAGTCTGTTTTAGCAAAAATCTATGAATCTTATTATGAAAATCCGAGAGAGATATTATTATTTTTCTATTATCCGTCAGAAGAATATGTAAGTGCCTTGATGACACAGGAACAGTTGATTTTTTATGATGAGATCAACACTTCGGATTTATTTTCAAGTGAGGATGTTAGAGAAAAAATTTTAATTTTTCAGGTTCTTTAAGAAGAATTTTGTTAGTATTAACAATACCAAATACTGAAAATCAATCAAGACGCCGTTCGTTTACTGAAAGAAATCTATCAAATAGACATGGAAAAAAGGGTGCACATTTGAAGAACTACATGGAAACATTTGTTCGAAATAACACTTGCATTGTCGAACAAATGTTTGTATAATGAAAATATGAATACAGATATTAGAAATAGTAATTATACAACACAGGAAAAGCTGCAGATTCTTGCTGATGCAGCAAAATATGATGTGGCATGTACATCAAGTGGATCCAGCCGGCGGGGAAAGAAAGGAGAGCTCGGCAATACAGAGGCATGCGGGATTTGTCATAGTTTTGCAGCAGACGGAAGATGTATTTCTCTGCTTAAGATTTTAATGACAAATCACTGCGCTTATGATTGTAAATATTGCATTAATCGTAAAAGTAATGATGTGAAGCGGGCGACTTTTACGCCAGAAGAAATATGTGAGCTTACGGTAGAATTCTATAAACGTAATTATATCGAGGGACTGTTTTTGAGTTCCGGGATCTTAAAGAATCCGACTTATACAATGGAGAAGATGTGCGAGACATTATTGCTACTTCGCACGAAATATCATTTCAATGGGTATGTTCATATCAAGACGATTCCGGGAGCCTCAGATGAACTGTTGGCAGCGGCGGGGTATCTTGCGGATCGTATTAGTGTCAATCTTGAATTGCCAACAGAAGAAGGGTTACGTACATTGGCACCGAACAAGACCATGCCGAATATTTTGAATCCGATGGGAAAAGTCCAAAGCACAATTGCATCTCACAGGATGGCGATTGGAAAGTCTGCATATATGGAGCGTAGCGGTGGAAATAAATTTTTAGATACCGGGATTTTTTCAGATACTTCGAAAAAGCAGTTTTCTGAGTGGTTAGATACTCAGACGAATAATACAGCAATCTCTCAAGATCCTGAGATGAAGCGATTAGAATCTTATAGAAGATATACTACATTGGATCATGCTTTAACATGGGCAAATGCGAATCAATTAGCACCACGTGATATGTCGCAATTAAAACGTAGTTTTGCTCCGGCCGGACAGAGTACCCAGATGATCATTGGCGCGACCGGTGAGAGTGACTATACATTATTGCAGACAACACAGGCATTATATCAAGGCTTTGATTTGAAGCGTGTTTTTTATTCAGCATACATTCCTTTGAACGAAGACAATGTATTGCCGGAGATAGGAACACCACCTCCGCTTTTGCGTGAACATAGGTTGTATCAGGCAGACTGGCTTCTTCGTTTTTATGGATTTCATGCAGGAGAACTATTATCTTCGGAACAGCCGAATTTCAATGAGATGCTTGATCCAAAGTGTGATTGGGCACTTCGCCATTTGGAGCAGTTCCCGATAGAAGTAGAAAAAGCAAATTATGCTACACTGCTTCGAGTTCCGGGAATCGGACCGAAGTCAGCAAGCCGTATCACTTATGCAAGACGCTACGGCAGACTTGATTATGAAAGCCTGAAGAAGATGGGAGTAGTACTGAAGCGTGCACATTACTTTATCACTTGTGGTGGGAAACAGATGTACCATACTCCTATTGAGACATCTTATATTACACGACAACTAATTAGTGTAGACAAGAAAGATATTTGGAATACACAACATGCGAATGAGTCATTCACCCAGATGACGTTGACAGATTTTGGAGTATGCTAATGAAAGTTTTTACTTGTAAAGATCGTTTGGAGGATATTATGACCTGCATCTATGATGCGTGGTCTGAAGCCTTACAAATTGGTCACGACCAGATACAATTAAAGAAAGAACCGATATTTCAGCAGACGATATTTGATGAATATATTCACGTAGATCAAGATACTTCCAAGGCAGAAAAAGTGATTCGTTCGATACGACGAGATATTTCTGATGAGGCATATCTGGATATTTATCTGGCAACATTATCTGCGGAGGAAGATGCACTGCAGGCAATTTATAATTTCCTTCGGGTCGGGTTTTCGATGGGTGGCAATGCATTGAAGCAATATGCGAATCCGCATGTGATGCGAATATTAGAATTACGTCGCAAAGTATCCAATGAAAGTCATCATTTTAGAGAGTTTACACGATTTGAGAAGTTGAATTCCAGTAATGTATATGTCAGCCATCTAGAACCGAAAAGTGATGTCATTATGTTGGTAGGCAGACATTTTGCAAATCGCATGCCTTCAGAACAGTGGATGATCATAGATGATAATCGTAAAACAGCTTGTGTTCATCCAAAAGATGGTGAGAACTATCTTCGCTATCTGACAGATGAAGAATTTCAGACATTAAGAAAGACAGAAGAGTACAAAGATGAGTATACGGATATGTGGAAGACATTTTTTCACGCGATTGTGATAGATGAACGAAAGAATTATGTATGTCAGCGAAACTTATTTCCGCTATGGAAAAGAAAACATGCAGTAGAATTCAAAAAATAGACGGAACTGTTATGTTGATATTATATCAAGATTTAACAAAGATATAAGCTTTTCTTATATGTTTTCACTTGTATCTCATAAGACTGAAACGTATAATGTAGGAAAGATGTGATTGATAGGTGATTCTTTTTCTTGATCGGAGGCGATAATATATGTCATATGATTTATCAAAACCTCTTGTAATAGGAATTAGTTCGAGAGCTTTATTTAATCTCGAACAGGAAAATAAAATATTCGAAGAACAAGGTGTTGAAGCATATGAGGCTTACCAGGTAGCACATGAGAATGAGATTCTTCAGAAGGGCGCTGCTTTTCAATTGATCAAAGCATTCTTAGAATTAAACAACACAGAACTGGGAAGACTGGTGGAAGTGATCATTATGTCACGGAATAATGCGAACACATGTCTTCGTATTTTTAATTCTATACAGTATTATGGACTGGATATTACAAGAGCGACTTTGACAAGTGGTGCCGAGATAGCTCCTTATCTAAAGGCTTTTAAGACAGACTTATTTTTGTCAGCAAATTCTGTTGATGTTCAGTCAGCAATCAATGATGGGATTGCAGCAGGCCGTATTCTTACAGGTGATGCGCATGCTGATCCGAAGCAAAAGATTAATCAGATCCGTATTGCTTTTGATGGAGATGCAGTACTATTTTCTGCTGAATCTGAAAAGATTTTTCAGAAGAACGGAATACAGGCATTTGAAGAACATGAGAAGGCAAATGCGAACACACCAATGGCGAAAGGTCCTTTTGCAAACTTCCTGACAAAACTGTCTTATGTACAGCAGATGTTTAAAGAAAAAGAGATTCAGCCAATCCGAACAGCACTTGTCACATCAAGAAATGCTCCAGCGCATGAACGCGCAGTCAAAACACTTCGCAACTGGGGTGTATCAATCAATGAAGCGTTCTTCTTAGGCGGTGTCAGTAAGACAGAAGTACTTGCAGCATTTGGAGCACATATCTTTTTTGATGACCAGGATATACATACCGAACCGGCTTCAGCGGTTGTTCCGGCGGCCACAGTGCCTTATAGGAATGGAGATAATCCGAAAGAATAAGCAACGGCTATATTATTTTGAAGGTGATGGGGGAAAACAATGCAGACATATACATATGTTTCAAAAGGAAAATTTGAATTAACAGAAAAACCTAAACCGGTGATTATGCATGAAAGAGATGCTATTGTAAAGGTGACGCTTGCAAGTATCTGTTCCAGTGATTTACATATCAAACATGGAAGTGTTCCACGCGCAGTTCCGGGAATTACTGTCGGTCATGAGATGGTTGGAATTGTTGAAGAAGTCGGAGACGCTGTAACTCATGTGAAACCTGGAGACAGAGTAACAGTAAATGTGGAGACATTTTGTGGTGAATGTTATTTCTGCAAAAAAGGTTATGTCAATAACTGTACGGATCAGAACGGAGGATGGGCTCTTGGGTGCCGTATCGATGGCGGTCAGGCTGAATATGTGCGTGTACCATTTGCAGATCAGGGGTTAAATAAGATTCCGGATGGAGTTACAGATCGACAGGCATTATTCGTTGGAGATGTTCTGGCTACTGGTTATTGGGCAACTCGTATTTCAGAGATTACAGAAGACGACACCGTACTGATCATCGGTGCAGGACCGACGGGTATCTGCACATTACTATGTGTTATGCTAAAGCATCCGAAACACATTATTATGTGTGAAAAAGATGAGGAACGTATACATTTTATCAATGAACATTACCCAGATGTACTTACTATTTCTCCGAAAGAATGTGAGACTTTTGTTAAAAATACAAGTGACCACGGCGGTGCAGATGTTGTCCTGGAAGTTGCAGGTGCAGAGTCTACATTTCGTTTAGCCTGGGAATGCGCAAGACCGAATGCGATTGTGACAGTTGTTGCACTTTATGATAAAGCACAAAGCTTACCACTTCCAGACATGTATGGCAAGAATCTCATCTTCAAAACCGGTGGAGTAGACGGATGTGATTGTGAAGAGACGTTAAAACTGATTGCCGAAGGAAAGATCAATACTGAACCACTTATCACGAATACCTATCCTCTCAGTAAGATTGAAGAAGCCTATGACCTTTTCGAGAATAAGAGAGATGGTGTTATAAAAGTAGCTGTTGAATGTTGACAGATTTGTTTGCGGTTAAAATGTATAAAAATACAAAAAATGACAAAAAAATTGATATAATATATAAATTTTTAGTTACTTTTCCGGCATTCTATGGTACACTAACATGGTATATCAAAAAATGTGGGAGGAGACTCAAAAATGAGTAAAAAAGAAGGAAAAGGGTTAAAGTCTTTTAACAAGGGATTTCAAGTGCCTGACACTTACATTATTATCTTTCTGGTAGTTGTTGTCGCTGCACTTCTGACTTTCCTTGTACCAAAGGGATTTTACGAAACACAGGATATTTCGTACATGATCAATGGTGTTGAGAAAACCCGTACAGTAATCAAAGACGGAAGTTTCCAGTATCTGACAGATGATGCAGGAAATGTAGTAACAGAAGGAGTAGCACTCTTTAGTGGAGATGGTGGAACAGGATTTTTCAACTATATGTATAACGGAATCGTAAGCAGTTCTGCAATCGAGATTATCGCATTCCTTATGGTAGTAGGTGGTGCATTTGGTATCATGATCCGTACAGGAGCGATTGAATCCGGATTGATTGGATTGATCCGTAAAGCAAAGGGAGCCGAAAAACTGCTGATTCCAGTACTTTTCGTACTGTTTTCTCTTGGTGGAGCAGTTTTTGGAATGGGAGAAGAAGCACTTCCATTTACTATGATTCTTTGTCCATTATTTGTAGCAGTTGGATATGACTCCGTTATCGCAGTTCTTGTTACTTATGTTGCAACACAGATCGGTTTCGGTTCATCTTGGATGAATCCGTTCTCTGTAGGTATTGCACAGGGTATTGCAGGGATTGACGTATTCTCCGGAGCAGGATTCCGTATGGTAATGTGGGTTGTATTTACAGCTCTTGGCTGTGGAATGACGATGTTCTATGCGTCAAAGATTAAAAAGACCCCGACAATCTCAATTGCATATAAGACTGACGCATATTTCCGTGAACAGAACGAAAAAACAGGTATTGACGAAGGACATTCCTTTGGTCTTGGACACATTTTAGTTCTTCTGACACTGGCTGCTACAGTAGTATGGG
>OGYH01000634.1_pt1 | contig 36399 bp, 28 predicted proteins | sample 1576511 | NCBI WGS metagenome assembly OGYH01 (sample SAMEA3541522, study PRJEB24748) | human gut metagenome | biome: human gut; feature: human-associated habitat; material: faeces | place: China | collected 2012
TAGCTACCCTGCGACAAGGTAGCTAAAAAAGCCCCGTCCCAAATTAGCTACCCCTGGGATGCGAGTAGCGCTTGCGGGGGACGAGCTTGGTGCGGCGTAGGTGGATCATCTCGGCGGCGATGGAGATGGCGATCTCCTCGGGGCAGAGCGTCTCGATGTGCGCCGCGGGAATCTCGGAGGCCGCGTTGGTGTAGGTGACCTTACTCCCCTCCTCCACCAGCGAAAGCCTGGGGCAGCCCGCAATGGTGCGGCGCGATTCCTCGCCATGGTACTCGGCAACGTCACCCTCGAGGGCTTGGATGACAAACGGTTCAAAGTCGATGACGAAGTCGCCGATACGTCGATACGCCAAGACGTCGGCAACCGACTGGAACAACGGCGTCTGGGTCGCGTCCAGGTGCAGTTAGCACAGGCAGATGGCTCCGCCGCAGATCATGCCGGTATCGGAGTTCTCGCCGCCCATGGTGTAGCGGACCAGACGCGATTTACCCCCGGCCAGCAGCTCGCGAGCCTCGTCCAGCGCAAAGAGCTCGATTTTGCCGCCGCCGACCGACGTCGCCTTGTCCGAAATATAGTTGATATAGCTGGCATCGCCGCGCGGGTCGACGTCGGCGCATTTAAAGCCCTCAGTCACCTGCACGCCGTCGGCCAAAAGGCCGCGCAAGCAGCCGTCAATCTGCGTGACCATGTACGGTTTGAGCAGAGCAAAAGCGGTTCGACCGCTAAGCAGCGACGATCCGCCATCCTTGCCCTTAAGCCCCATAAGGTCGGGAAAGAGACTCGCAGGGAACAGCACCGGCGAGGCGGGTTCACCGTTTAGGGCAAGACGCACGGGCGCGACGCCGCCGTTGGCCTTAAAAGCGCTTATCCCGCACGCCCACGATGCAAAAAGGGGGCACCCCGCCGGTTGGCAAAGTGCCCCCTTTACATGGTTTACCTCAACCCGGCTTTAGGCCTGGAACCAACGGGCGGCGTTGACCTCGCCGTGCTCGCAAGAGGCGTCTGAGATGTCGGCGGTCTTATAACGCAGCGACGCTTTCGTTATTTGCGTACAAGTGGGGTTTATGGCACAGTAAGCCCAAACTAATTTTTAGGAAGGCACCCATGACCCCCGCACAGATTGAGTTCTACAAGCGCCTTGCACACGGTCTGGCGCTCCAATTTGGCCCCAACTGCGAAGTCGTCGTCCACGATCTGGAGACCGAGGACGTGGACCACTCCATCGTAGTAATCGAAAACGGCCACGTCAGCGGGCGCAAACTGGGTGACGGCCCCAGCCATATCGTGTTTGAGTCCATGCACGAGGGCACCACCGACGTGCACGACCGCGGGCCATACCTCACCAAAACCACCGACGGCAAGCTGCTCAAATCGTCGACGATCTTTATCCGCAACGACGAGGGCAAGCCCGTCGGCATTTTGGGCATCAACTTTGACATTACGCTTATGAAGGCTTTTGAGCGTTCGCTCGACGCCTTTACCGGCACCGGCGGCACGGGCTACACCGAGCCCGAGCCCATTACCAAAAACATCGGCAACCTGCTCGAGGACCTGCTGCACGAGTGCGAGCAGTTTGTGGGCAAGCCCGCGGCGCTCATGACCAAAGACGAGCGTATTCGTGCCATTGGCTACCTCGACCGTCGCGGCGCCTTCCTCATTTCAAAGTCGAGCGAGCGCGCCTGCGAGTTCTTTGGCATCTCCAAATACAGCTTCTATAGCTACCTCAACGAGGCCAAGGCGGCGGCCGGCGACAAATAGTCAGCGCGCCTGCACCCCTCCCCTTTTTGGGCGCGAGTTCTGGAAAGCATGAATCCAAGACCGAGCCGCTTGGGAAGTTCCATATAATCGATGTCATTGGTATTTCGAAAGGGTGGAACAGAATGGCGTTGAGCAAGGCATCATGCACCGGTCGCGGATTGATTCCGGCAATTGGTGGACATGTGCACCGCATGTTCGATGAGGGTGAAGACAACCTGTTTTCGCTGAGCCTTGACGACGTGATGGATGATCGCCCGTGGACCGCCGACGAACTCATGGGCGGCGGGGCTCGCCCGTCAAGCCCCAATCCCGCACTTGCGCCTAAGCCCGCATCTGCGCCGACTCCTGCGCAGTCGCCTGTTTCGACGCCCGCGCCTACGCCCGCACCCACTTCGGCGCCCACGCCCGCTCCCCGCCCCGCAAGCGACCCGACCGAGACGGCGGCATTTCTCGCTGCAGCGACGCAGGGCAAATCGGCCGACAGCACCGTCATGTTCAGCGCCCAGCAGTTGCCTGTTCCTGCGGCACGCAAGCCTCAGGTCACAAGGCTCGATGAGCCCGCTGCCCATCAGGTGGCCTACGATTCCTGGGCTGCAGCCGATCTGGATGAGACCTCTACCGGCATGCTGGCGCTCGACGTTCCAGTTAACCCGCTTTTTGCCGCCAACACGAGCGCCGCGGACTATGAGGGCGATGCGGCATATTCCGATTATTCCGATGGCTATGATGGCACCGGTCGCATCGAGACCGAGGATTATGGCACCGCATCGAGCGATTATCTCAACGATTCGTACGCTGCCGCGCCTGTACCGGAATATGACCCGGAGGCCGCGTCCGCACCGGCGTATACCAAAAGCACGGGCGAAGAGCTCTTCGCCGATTATTACGCCGAGGAAAAGGCGCTGCGTTTCTCGGAATTTCCGCAGGCAGTCAAGGTTGCCTTTATCGCCATTGTCATTGCCCTGCTCGGCGTCATTGCGTTTGAGGGATTCCAGCTGTTCCGCGGCCCCACCCAAGCGGAGTCGGAGACCCAGCAAAAAGAGGACGATAACGAGTATCTGGACATCAACACCCTCAAGGGCGACCCCAACGACGGAGACGACGAGTAGCGAGGGTTAAGTGAGGGCCGGAAGAGTCGACGGCACGTTACGGCTCCAAAAGCCCTGCCATGAAGATGGGCAGATACAGCACGTCACCATCGCGGTGAAGATTACATTCCGCAAGTACCAGGGCGCGATCGATTCCGTAGCCCTTCGTTGTCAGTGCGTTACCGAGCGCCGCGTGGCACTTAAAGCTCTTGCCCGATTTGACCTCGATGGCAAACACTTCCCCATCGAACGTCTCTTCCACAAAATCGAGCTCACCGACCTTTTTGGACGTAAAGTAGCGCAATCTAAACCCATGAGCTTTGAGCTCTTGGGCAACGAAGCCCTCAAACGCCGCCCCCATGTTCATGCCAAAGGCGCCTTCCGCCTCCCCATCAAAAACGCCTTGGGCGACCCTTTTGGAATACGACGACATGAGCATTCCGGTGTCCAGGTAAAACAGCTTGAACAGATTTCGTTGCTCCCCCAATAAAAGGGGTGCAACGGGCGCCGTTACGTTATACACGGGAAGCGCGACACCCGCCTCCGATAACCAGAGAAAATGATCTGTCACCTGCGAAAAACGTTTGACACCGTTAATCGATGACAGTTTGAATCGCTTGTTTTTGGAGCCGGCCTCGCTGGGAATCAAATCATAGATATCGCGAATAACCAAGCGTAGCTCGGGCGGAGCGTACTTTGCGATGTCATCACGATACAGGGCGTGAAGATCGCGGTGGATGTTTCGAACCTCGTCGACATTGCGCGTCGCCAAGAAGGAATTGACCGCGTCGGGCATGCCTCCCACCACCACATACTGATGGAACAGATCGAGCAAGCGGTCATACAGGTAGCCGGGGAGCTCCCCTTCATCCTTTAGACAGCCCCTGAGCATGTCAAACACGCTGGCACCAACGCCATTTGCCCAGCAAAACTCCTCAAAGTCGAGCGGGTACATCTGGACCTGCTCGACATACCCCACCGGCAGGGAATCGATGCCCTCGAGCTCAACGCCAAGGAGCGATCCGGTAAGGATGTATCGAAAGTCGCCGCGCTGGACCAGGTATTTGATAAACGTCACTACGTTGGGGCATCGCTGCACCTCGTCGATAACCACAACGGTCTTGTTCGCAACCATCGGCTGCGTTGCAGCAATAGACATGCGCATAAGCAGGTCATCCGCGCTTTTTGCCGCCAAAAACGAATCGCGCACGGACGCGTCGGCGATAAGGTCGAACGTCACGACATTTTCGAACGATTCGCTTGCAAAGACGTTGACCAAATATGACTTTCCTACCTGTCGGGCGCCCTTGACCAAAAGAGCCTTGTTAGGCGACGAGGCAAGCCAAGATTCAAACTGTGCTTTCGCTTTTCTCTGCAGCATAAGCGTACCCCTTATTACGTGCTATTTTAGCACTAGGATACACTTTTCCGTGGTTGTTAGGTGCTCATTTCGACACTTTTTCGAGGTGTTAAAGTGTGTATCACGACACTTTTCCGTACTTTTACACGGGATATTTCGACACTTTTTCGGATTTAAGCCTAGCAGCAGCCGGCGAAACCAAGCGTCGCTTGCACGTCATTTCGCAGGCGGCGCTTGATTTCTGTCCGCGCGCCGATAGACTCCATCCTGCCCGCAAGGAGCGGGCGCGTTTTATCCAGAGTCGGGGTAGAGAGTTGGCTCCACGATCCCGACGCCAACCGGCCAAGAGGCACGGTGGCCCTGCCAACATCGATGAAAGGAGTCCGTATGGACAATTTCTCCGTGCACAGTGAGCGCAACTTCCACAACCTGGCAGCCAAGCCAAAACGAATGCATCTTCTGGACAAGCCGAGCGGCTATGCCTCGGCCATGGTCAAGAGCAGTCTCTCCCACCAGATGCGCTTTACTGTGCAGGTGCTCGAGGAAGAGCTCTGCACTGCCGGCAATCCGCACGTGCTGCAGATCAAACTGCTCGGAGATAACTCGCGTGAGCCGTCCAGCTGGGAGTTCTTTGCTGATGGCACATGCGTTGCGGACGGATCCGGTGCCTTTGTTATGGATGCTATCGACCAGGGCATGATACAAGCCTGTAAGACATGGGGAGATCACGACGCATTTGCCGACATCGCAGAGGCAATCGTTCTAAGCAAAGCTGCATTTGATATCAAGGAGCGCGCTTGTCAGATGCTTTCATATATCGCATGGACAGTTGGTCGGTTCCACGCCCAGCACCTGATCGAGGGCATGGTCGCCGCCGGGGTAGACCCGATGCTGGAAGATCTTCTCAGCGCTCCCGCGTAGATTAATCGAACGCTCTATCGACAAAGATGCATCTACCATAACGGCATGGGGTGTGCTCGCCTTGTACCGACCCCAACCAATCCCGTCGGCGCGACTGCAGTCTCAAACAACCACCGGCACCATCCATCCGCACACGAGAGGCGATGGGCACAGGCGAACCCCTCAACCTCGCTATACGTAAACTTCATCAGTGTTTCCACATCCCCATCAAAAGAATCCGAAAGACATCCCCCGTTAATAAAACGCTTCTGAGCATCTCACTCTGCAGGCAAAGCCGCACCGGAGTGATGAGGAGGTCTGCGCGGGGTTTCACGGGTTCCCTTGACGCGGCCCAGCGGAAGTGCCACCCGGCATCCCTTCCATAACGCACGGGTAAACAAAGGGAAATAGCGCCACCCACCGTGCAAGGAAGGACGCCACCATGGATCTCACGAAAACGGCTAGAGAAATTACCCGTCTCATGCTCCCCTACCTGACCACGCAGCAGAACCGCCAGCTCAAAAAGGTTTTATCGCACTGCCTTTTCGATGAAAGCCAATTAGCCGAAAACGGCGGCGACGGTGAAAGCGAATCATTCCTGGATCTTTTTCTGTCTGCAAAACGCCTCGAAGGCTGCTCGGATAGGACCATCTCCTACTACGAAACCACCATCAATAAAATGCTTGAATCATTCGACACGCCAGCTTGCGACCTGGGAACCGAAGAGATTAGGTCCTATCTTTCCGACTATCAGCAAAAAGCCGGCGTCAGTCGCGTCACCGTCGACAATGTCCGGAGAATCATCTCAAGCTTCTACTCATGGCTCGAAGACGAGGACCATATCATCAAGAGCCCGGTAAGACGCATTAAAAGAGTCAAGGCTCCGCAGCCCATAAAGGAAACGTATAGCGATGAAGTCGTTGAAATTCTTTGTGATAACTGCGGGTCGCCCCGAAACCTTGCCCTGATCGACCTGTTGCGCTCCACGGGCATGCGCGTGGGCGAACTTGTCTCGTTGGACAGGAGCTCCATCGACACCATCAATCGTGAGTGCATCGTACATGGCAAGGGAAATAAGGACCGCATCGTCTATTTTGACGCAAAGACTAAAGTCCATATTGAGAATTACCTGTCAACCCGAATGGACAGCTCGGAAGCACTCTTCGTGTCGAGCAAGGCGCCACACGAGAGGCTGCAAATTGGCGGCGTCGAGGCGTTGCTTAGAAAACTGGGGCGCAAGCTTGATTTAGGAAGGGTCCACCCTCATAAGTTCAGAAGAACGCTTGCTACAAAGGCAATCGACAAAGGAATGCCCATCGAACAAGTCCAGGTGCTCCTTGGCCATAAAAAAATAGACACCACATTAAGGTACGCAATGGTCGACCAGCGCAACGTCAAAGCATCCCACCGCAGATACCTAACTTAAATTTCGATTTGTCGACCTGGGCGACGAAGTCGGCGAACTCCTTCTGGAGTTCGAGCGGGGGAACTATAATGCTCGTCTTTCCAATTACGTTTAGATGGAGGTGTTTTACAGCAATCCCCTTAACGCCGCCTGTAAATTGGTCCTGCACTCTTGCGCTTTTTAGTTGTTCTCGTAGGAATACTCCATCAAGAATGTCGCGACGGTATTTGAGGACAGCGAGACTTTCGAATAGACCGATTGGAAAATCGACATCGACAATAGCCGGCATACCAAGTGATCCACTTTTTGTAAGAAGCACATCGCCGATTTGGGTTTCACAACGTTTTTGAATGGACTTGTATTCATCCGTGCTTATATGCTTGATGTCGCTGAAATCTAGCTTGCCATCTGATGTGACATTCTTCGCAGAAATGAATGCAATTCCAGCTTCTTGATATTGGGGCGTTTTATGGGTGCCATCAGTAATTTTCGTGCATGCTTGTGAGAGGGGAATCAGCGGAAACTCTTTCTTGGAAAATATTTCGACAAATTGTGATTTACAGGCGCAGGTTGTCTGAATGGGCGGCGATGCTCAGCTCAATTATCTCGGCAAATATGACGGTATAATCACAAGAGCTGTAATTATATTTTTGAGCTCATAGGTACCCGAATGATTGAAGAACCGATAAGTAAATCCGAGCTGGGAAACCACTTACTCGGAGCCTGCGACATCCTGCGTGGCCCCATCAACCAGGACGAGTACAAGAGCTACATCACGCCGTTGCTCTTCTTCAAGCGCATCTCCGACGTCTACGACGAGGAGACCGCCGAGGCTCTAGAGATGTCGGGTGGAGATGAAGACTACGCCGCCCTGCCCGAAAACCACAGCTTTGAGGTGCCGGAGGGCTGCCACTGGCAAGACGTTCGCAACACCGGCACGAACGTCGGCAAGGCAATCGTCGATGCAATGGTCGGAATCGAGCGCGCCAACCCCGACACCCTCAGCGGCCTCTTCAGTAGCTTCGACGATGCGAGCTGGACAGACAAAGGCAAGCTCTCCGACGAACGCCTGAAGGATCTCGTCGAGCACTTCTCAGCGAAGAAGTTCGGCAACAGGAACTATAGCGCCGACATGATGGGCGACGCCTACGAATACTTGATCAAGAAGTTCGCCGATATGCAGAAGAAGAACGCCGGCGAGTTCTATACCCCACGCGAGATCGTCAAGATGATGGTCTCCCTGCTTGAGCCGAAACCCGGCGAGACCGTCTACGACCCGGCATGCGGCACGGGCGGCATGCTCATCGAGGCCGTCCGGCAAATGGACAACTCAAAACTCGCCTACGGCAAGCTCTACGGCCAGGAGAAGAACCTCAGCACGTCCGCTATAGCGCGAATGAACCTCTACCTTCACGGCGCGAAGGACTTCCGCGTCGCCCAGGGCGACACCCTGCGCGAGCCCGCCTTCCGCGACGGCAATGCACTCAAAACCTTCGACTGCGTCCTTGCGAATCCTCCGTTCTCCCTTAAGAACTGGGGCTCTGATGAGTTTGCCTCGGATCCGTGGGGCCGTAACGTCTGGGGCGTTCCCACCGACAAATCGGCAGACTTCGCCTGGGTGCAACACATGGTCTGCTCCATGGACAAGAAGAACGGCCGTTGCGCCGTAGTTCTACCCCAAGGAGCGCTGTTCCATGGCGGCAAAGAGGGCGCCATACGCAAGGAGCTTATCAAGTCGGACAAGGTTGAAGCCGTGATCGCACTCGCAAGCGGCGTCTTCTACAGCACGGGTGTCTCAGCCTGCGTGTTGTTCTTCAGGAATGACAAGCCCACCGATCATCAAGGACGCATTTGCATCATCGACGGCAGCAAAATCTTCACCGCCCAGCGCGCGCAAAATGTGATCTCAGAAAAGAACGCGCAAGAGATGCTTTCCCTCTATCGCTCCTACGAGCCTGTCATTGAGAAATGCGCCATAGCAACACTCGCTGACATCGAACGCGAGGGATACGTGCTCTCGGCGAACAACTACGTCGACAGAAAACGCGAGAAGGTCGAGCCGCCGACGGAGACAAGAAAACGCTTCTACGACCTCCTCCAGCAAACGAAGGAATCCGAGGAGAGGCTCCTCGATCTGCTAACGAAGGGAGGCTATGTCGATGGAGAGTAGAATCCCCCAGGAAGAGCTAAACAACCATCTATGGAACGCGGCCGTTCTGCTGCGTACCTACATCGATGCCGGGTCGTACAAGCAGTACATCTTCCCGCTGCTGTTCTTCAAGCGTCTCTCCGACGTCTACGACGAGGAGACCGCCGAAGCGTTGGAAGCCTCCGGCGGAGATGCGGAGTTCGCAGCCCTACCCGAAAACCATAGCTTCGCCATCCCCAACGGTGCCCACTGGAGCGATGTCAGAGAGTCCACGGAGAACGTCGGCAAGACCATTGTCGACGCCTTCCGCGCCATCGAGGCGGCCAATGACTCCAAGCTTCGCGGCATCTTCGGCGATGCCGCCTGGACCAACAAGAAGCGCCTGCCCGACCGCCTGCTCAAGGACCTCATCGAACACTTCAGCGCCGAGACACTTTCCATAGCCAACTGCCCCGAGGACGAGCTCGGCCAGGGCTACGAGTACCTCATCAAGAAGTTTGCGGACGATTCTGGACACACCGCTCAAGAGTTCTACACCAATCGCACGGTCGTCCATCTAATGACCGAGATCCTCCAACCCAGGCCCGGCGAGTCCATCTACGACCCCACCTGCGGCAGCGCTGGCATGCTAATCTCCGCCATCGCACACCTCAAAGAGCACGGAGAGGAGTGGCGCAACGTCCGTACGTACGGGCAGGAAATCAACCAGCTCTCCTCCGCCATCGGCCGCATGAACCTGTTCCTGCATGGCGTCAAGGACTTCGAAATCGCAAACGACGACACGCTGCGGTACCCGGCCTTCCTCGAGGCGGGAAAGCTACGCACCTTCGACATGGTGCTCGCCAACCCCCCGTACTCAATCAAGCAATGGGACCGCGAAGCGTTCGCGTCGGACCCCTACGGCCGCAACTTCCTCGGCACCCCGCCGCAGGGACGAGCAGACTACGCCTTCATACAGCACATCCTCAAGAGTATGGACCCACGCACAGGCAGGTGCTCCATTCTCCTCCCCCATGGCGTACTCTTCCGCAACGAGGAATCGGAGATGCGCGAAAGGCTCGTGAGAAGCGATCTCGTTGAGGCGGTCATCGGACTCGGCGCAAACCTCTTCTTCAACTCGCCCATGGAGGCCTGCATCCTCATCTGCCGCAGCGAGAAAGCGCCGAACCGAAGCAAGAAAATACTGTTCGTAGACGCCTCTGCCGAGGTAACCCGCAAGAACGCGCAAAGCTACCTTGAGCCTCAACACATCAAGAGAATCGTCGATGCCTACCGATCTGACGAGGACATCGAAGGTTTTTCATCCCACGCATCGTTTAGTGAGCTCGAGGACAACGCCTTCTCGCTCTCCATCCCTCTGTACGTGAAGCCCTCCAATGATGAAAATGCTGACGATAGAAGCATCGAGGAGACGGTAGAAAGCTGGAGAGTCGCCTCCACAGAGGCCGCGTCCCTGCTCGATAATATTGCTGCGAAATTGCATGAAAACGATGGTGAGTAACATGACCCACGTTTGCCTGGGCGATGTGGCCCGCGAAATAAAACAGAAGGTCCCTGTGGGGCAAGAGCTGCCGACGGTCGGCCTTGAGCATCTAGACCCCGGCGAGGTCAAACTCGCCCATTGGGACGAAGGCGTCGAGACCACCTTCACTAAGGCTTTCTCAAAGGGGCAGGTGCTGTTCGGGCGTCGTAGGGCCTACCTGCGTAAAGCAGCCGTCGCCCCATTCGACGGAATCTGCTCTGGAGACATCACCGTCATCGCCCCCAAGGACAACGTCTCTCCGAGACTGCTCCCGTTCATCATCCAGAATGACGCCCTATTCGAGCACGCCGTCACCAATTCGGCAGGTTCCCTCTCGCCAAGAGTCAAGTGGCAGAGCCTTTCGCAATTTGAGTTCGAGCTCCCCAACATCGCTAAGCAAGAAGAACTTGCCGACATACTCTGGACCGCACAAGAAACGCGGTCTCACTACAGGCAGCTGCTTACAGCCTGCGACGACGTCGTCAAATCACAATTTAGCGGCCGGAGGTGCGCAGCGTGACAAGGTATAGGTTCGACCAAATAGCAGAGAACAGCACCGCGAAGAAGAAACCCGAGGACAGTGACCGCGAGCGATATGTCGGCCTCGAGCACCTAGACCCCGGTACGCTCGAAGTGACCCGCTGGGGTGCCGAGGTGACGCCGAAGGGCGACAAACTGCTCATGAAGAAAGGCGATGTCCTGTTCGGCCGCCGAAGGGCCTATCAGAAGAAGGTCGGCATAGCACCCTTCGATGGCATCTTCTCGGCTCACGGGATGGTGCTGCGCCCGAAGGCCGATGTCGTCGATCCGATGTTCTTTCCGTTTTTCATCAGCTCCGACATGTTCCTTGACGAGGCAATACGGGTCTCCGTCGGCTCTCTTTCGCCGACGGCAAACTGGAAAGATCTCCGGACCTTGGAATTTGACTTGCCCTCGCCGGGAAAACAACGCGAGCTTGCCGGCACCCTCTCGGAAGCCGAGAGCCTCAAGGGGCATTATCGTAAGCTGCTCACGACCTGCGACGACGTCGTCAAATCACAATTTGTCGAGATGTTCGAGGGCAAGGAATATCCGAGCAGCTGCCTTTCGACTCTCGTGTCGTCGATGAGAAACGGCCTGTCTCCATCGAAGTCAGGATCGCATCGTTCGAAGGTTCTTACTCTATCCGCCATAACCCAGGGGCGCTTCGACTCGTCAGCGTGGAAAGACGGCTTCTTTACGGAGGAACCTCCTGCCGATAAGCGCATCTCAAATGAAGATTTCTATGTTTGCCGGGGCAATGGAAACAAGCATCTGGTTGGAACAGGCGAATACTCAAATGTACCAATGAAAGATATGGTTTTCCCTGACACAATGATCGCGGCAAGGATTAAACAAGAGCAAATTATCTTGCCTTATTTACGGTGTGCTTGGAATCAGCCTTCGACTCGCAAGCAAATCGAGGCATCGGCGAAAACCACCAACGGAACATTCAAGATCAACCAAACGGCTCTCGGCAATATCAAGCTTCTTGTTCCGCCTCTCGAGCTCCAGCAGGAGTTCGCCGACTTTGCCACCTCGGTCGACAAATCGAAATTTGCCGTACAAAAGGCCCTCGATGAGCTAAACGCCACGACGAAGAAAATCTTGAACCAGGAGTTAGGACTCGGAGATGTTTAACGAGGACAACACCATCGAGCAAATGAGCGTCGAGGCGCTTGCCAGCCTTGGCTGGAGATACGTTGCTGCCGAAGACCTCCCGCGCCGCCATGCCGACGTCATGGTCGAGCCCATGGTCAAGGACGCCCTCATCAGGCTTAACCCGGAGATCGCAGAAGACCCCGATCGCGCCGACGAGATCATCTACCGACTCAGGGCCCTCATTCAGTCCACAAGTCCGCAGAACCTGGTCTCCACCAACGAGCGGTTCAAAAAGCTCGTCATCGAGGAGAACTCATTCCCCTACGGCAAAGACGGCCGCATGGTCCCCATCCGCTTCTTTGGCACGGCGGCGGACGGCGATCTTGACAAAAACGAGTACATCGTCACCAACCAGTGGGTCTACCCCCAGGAGCAGGGCGGCAAGCGCCTCGACCTCGCCCTTCTTGTCAATGGATTTCCGCTCGCCATCGGCGAGTTCAAGACGCCGGTGCGCGATTCGATAACCTGGCTCGACGGCGCTGGCGACATCGCTAAATATGAGAAGAGCATCCCGCAGATGTTCGTCTGTAGCGCCATCAACTTCGCCAGCGAAGGAAAATGCTATCGCTACGGGTCGGTGAACATGCCTCCCGAGATGTGGGGACCCTGGCATGAGGGCGACAAGAAGAGCGAGGGCGCACTTGCCGACGTCAAGAGAAGCATGGCATCCATGCTAACCCCCACGAACGTCATGGACATCTTCCAGTTCTTCACGCTCTTCGCCACCGACAAGAAGCATCGACGCATCAAGCTGATCTGTCGTTACCAACAGTTCGAGGGCGCGAACCTCATCGTGGACCGCGTCCGCGCAGGATACCCGAAGCGTGGCCTCATTTGGCATTTCCAGGGCTCAGGAAAGTCACTGCTCATGGTATTCGCTGCCCAGAAGCTGCGCATGGTCCCCGAACTCAAGAACCCGACCGTCGTCATCGTGGATGACCGAATCGACCTCGAGACCCAGATCACGGGGACCTTCAACGCATCCGACATCCCCAACCTCGCAAGCGCCGGCAGCAAGGAGGAGCTTGAGTCCTTCTTCAAGCAGGACATGAGAAAGATCCTCATCACCACCATCTTCAAATTCAGCGAGGTTGCGGGGACGCTCAACGAGCGCGAGAACATCATCCTCATGGTCGACGAGGCGCACCGCACCCAAGAGGGCGACCTCGGCGAGAAGATGCGACTCGCCTTGCCAAACGCCTTCTTCTTCGGCTTGACCGGCACGCCCATCAACCGAACCGACAAGAACACGTTCCACACCTTCGGTGCCAAAGAGGACAAGTCCGGCTACATGAGCCGCTATTCCTTCGCCGACTCCATCCGCGACCACGCCACATTGCCGCTCCATTTTGAAACCGTTCCCGTCGAGCTCCACGTCAACCAAGAGGTCGTGAACGCCGCCTTTGACGAAATGACCCGAGACCTCAGCAAAGAGGACAAGGCGGAGCTCACCAGGCGCGTCAAGATCGAGTCCGTCATGAAGGCCCCCGACCGCATCCACAAGGTATGCGAGCACATCGCCAAGCACTTCAAGTCAAAGGTTGAGCCCGACGGCTTCAAGGCGCAGGTAGTCTGCTACGACCGAGAGTGTTGCCTGCTGTATAAGGATGAGCTCGACAAGCTCTTGGGCACTGATGCAGTCACCATCGTCATGGACACGAACAACGACAAGGAAGACCGCTACAAGGCATACCGTCGAGATCGCGATGCCGAGGAAAAGCTCCTTGACCGTTTCCGCGACCCGGACGATCCGCTCAAGATTCTCATCGTCACTGCAAAGCTGCTCACGGGGTTCGATGCGCCCATCCTGCAAACTCAGTACCTTGACAAGCCCTTGCGCGACCACACGCTGTTGCAGGCAATCTGTCGAACCAACCGCGTCTACAACGACAAGAAGACATTCGGTCTCATTGTTGACTATATCGGCCTCTTCGACAACGTCGCCAAGTCTCTGCACTTCGACGAGGCCGAGGTGCAGAAGGTTATAACCAACATCGATGAGGTAAAGGCCGAGCTACCCGGGCTTATGCATTGCTGTCTTGAGTACTTCTCGACGGTCAGAGACCGCCGCAGCGCGGATTGGGAGTCCCTTCTCGAAGCTCAACAATGCCTGCCAACGACAAAGGTGAAAGACCAGTTTGGGGCCGACTTCTCGGTCTTGAACAGAGCGTGGGAAGCCCTTTCGCCCGACCCATGTCTCAATCCCTACAAGCCCGATTTCATCTGGCTCTCGCAGGTCTACGATTCCGTGAGACCGGTAGACAATCGCGGGAAGCTCATCTGGGCAGCGCTCGGGCCCAAGACAATCGAGCTCGTGCACGAGAACATCACCGTCGAGAGAGTCCGAGACGATGACGACATCCTTGAACTCGACGAGGACATGATCGAGCACTTCATCAACGACAAGAGCAATACCGAGAAGATCACGCGTAAGCTGGAGATAGATCTCGTCGCCCGAATCCGCAGGCACGATAAGAATGGCAAGTTCCAGAAGCTCGGCGAGCGCTTGGAGGACCTGAGGGAACGTCACGAGCAAGGTCTCATCAACAGCGTCGAGTTCCTCAAGATGCTCATCGACCTCGCCAGAGAGGCTCGAGCGGCCGAAAAGGAAGTCGTGCCCGAAGAAGAGGAGGACAAGGGCAAGGCGGCCCTCACAGAACTCTTCAATGGTGTAAAGAATGGGGACACGCCTATCATCGTCGAGAACATCGTCGGCGACATCGACGAAATCGTTAAGATCACCCGATTCGACGGTTGGCAGGCAACCACAGCAGGCGTCAAAGAGGTCAAGAAGCAGCTACGCGCCATTCTTTGGATGCGCTACAAGCTCAAAGACCAGGCTCTTTTTGATAAGGCGTATTCGTATATTGAACTCTACTATTAGGCAACAGAAGACAGGTCTCTAGGGACGCTCCGCATCAACCATTTCATCGGATGCGGAGCATCCCAATTTGAACGAGCAACGTCTTGCGACGGGTAAACACTGCAACCCCCAATGGCCCGCTAACCCTTTCATAATCTGGTGGTTAAGTCTTCACTAGAAGCCATCCACACTTTGTAGTTAATTGATTCCCTCTTCACAGGCGAAAACGACAATGATGTCCGTACCCTATTTCCCCTCCGCTTTCAGCTTTAGCAGCAGGTCGCCCAGCTCGGGGCACTTGCTAGAAAGGCGCGTCTGGGCTCGCTCGCCCATCCCCCACCGCTGGCGGATCTCCTGGGCGCGCGGGCTCACGTGATAGTTCCCGTCCATCACCTGCTTTAGCAACTTGGCGGTCACGCGCGCATCGGCTAAGGCGCTGTGGGCGTGGCCCGTCGACTCGTCGAACTCGATGCCAAACCACGTCGCCGCGTCACTCAAAGAGACACGCCCGTGGCTGCCCACGTCCATGATTGAGGTGTAAAACGCCTGCAGGTCGACCCAGTCCGTAGGAAAAGCGGCAAGGTCGATGCGCTTTGCCTGGCACTCGGTCAAAAGCTGTCGCCGGTCCGCCCCGCTCCAGCAGACCACCTGGGCGGAGTAGCGACCGATCCAATCGCTGAGCCTTTTGACCACCATGTAGAGCGGATCGGCCATCGCGGTGTTCACGGCCGATATACCTGTGAGCTCGCGGACGGGGAACGCAACGCCTTCGGTAAATTCCGTCTGCACAAACTGCGAGAACTCGCCCATAACGTTGCCGTGGTAATCGAGCTTGACGGCGCCGACCTCGATAATCTCATTGCGCAGCCCACGTCGCTGGCGCTGTTTTGGCACCGGCGCAAACTCAAAGTCCAACACAATCTGGCGCGCAAAGTTCGTCGTATCGATAGCCGAGATACCCGGCGTCTTTTCAGCTGACACGGTTAGGGCCTTTCTCCGTCAACTGCCGCTTGCTACATAGGCGGCTACATTGCCGTAAGGATAGGCACCCGCGCGGACATGAAAGCGGGGCGCAATGCCATGCGCCGGTCGCACGCCATGCAGACGGCCCCAAGAGAATCGCCCGCTCTATTCAAATGCATGAAAAAGATTTAGGCCCGGTGACTTGAATCAGCGGTCATCCCGGGCCCATCAGAGCTCGTAGAGCTCTTGGTTGCTTTGGTCTCGCTCTTCACGGCGCTTATCGAACTTTCCGAGGCACTCAAGCAGCATTCGAAGCATAACAAGTCGCTGCCATTAAGGCACTGACCTCTTGACCAAGCAACGGCGCTGCCCAGCTATCACCCTTGGGCTGCCGTCAACTTTATTCTATCCGCGAGCATCTGGTTTACCAAATGGATTTTCGGTAAAGGAAGCACGGCACGCCCGCAAAACCACTACGCCCCAAGTGCCGCCATGGGAATCACCGCCACGCCGTCGTCGCGTGTGTAGGCAATGCTCCCCTTTCCAACCACAACCGCCAAAAACGCCGGCGCGGCGTTCTGGGCGGCAGGATTGGAGAGCACTTTCCTCTCCAGCGCCTTGAGATTTCTCGCTCCATCGTCTGCTTTCGCATCACTCAGCTTGACCTCGATGGCTCCCATTCGCACAGGTCCTCGGTCAGCTTGAGCCTGTTGAAGAGGTCCAAGTACGCAGCGATGATCCTCTCGTCGGGGCCCGCCTCACCGTACGAGGCGTCCTTTATGAGCGTCTTGTACGTAACAGCTTGGCTCTCGTTCATGGCAAGAGCTCGCAAAAGGCCGTGTGCAAGCTCGGGCGATCATGCGATATGCGAAATTACGCCATTCTCAATGCTATTTTTACGCTACTTTCAATGTAGTTTTTACGCCATATTCATTGAAGGTTTTACGCTCGGCATCCTTAGCGAGACCCATTCCGAGCATCACATCAGAGCGCGCTTAGTTATCTCCGCTCGCACATCTCGGCAAACGAAATCAGCTTGGTATCTCCCCTGCTCTTCGCAGCTTCCTGACATCCTTGCGTAAAGCCACGCTTCGAGAAGATCACGTAGCTTTTTTGCTGCCGCCTAAAGAGCTCGCTTCGATGCACGAGCTTTTGCAGCACGTCTTCGCCCACCGGCTCATTGCGCCATTTGCATTCCGCAAACAGCGCAGCGCCATCACCATCATCAACAATCAAGTCGATTTCTTCCTGCGTATGCGTGCGATTATCCGTCCCCCACCAGCGTCCAACGGTCGCAGGGACCACGTCGAGCTGGCCCGCCCGCGCAAGTTCGTACACGTACTGCCTGCATATAAGCTCAAAGACCGTGCCCATGTAATCCGATAAGTACGGCTCAATGCGCTTGTACGCCATCTCGGCCATATCGTTTTGAATCAGCCCGATGTTCTGCGGCACAAACTTGTACCAGAACCTAAACATCTGGTCGCTCAGCAGATACACGGCTCGCTTATTGCTCGTCTCGTTTAGGGGCAGCTCGCGCTCGACAATTCCAAGCGACGCCAGCTTATCCACATAGCTCTTTACATTGCTTGCAGGAATTCCCGTAGAGCTCGCAACCTCCGAGATTCTCGAGCGCCCCTGAGCAATTGCTTGCACGATCGCATCATACTGCTCGGGATTACGGCACTCTTGCAAAAGCAAGTTGCTCGGCTCCTCAAAGAGATAGCCCGTAGGGGTAAGGAATAGACATCTGATGTTGTCCTTGAGCGATGCGGCGGAATCGACTTTCTCGATATACGCGGGAATGCCGCCCGTCATGCCATAGCAAACCGCAGCGTCTTCGCGATCCATGTCGTGCCACAGGCCGAGGGTCGTCGTAAAATCGAGCGGCATGATCTTAAACTGGGCCGTACGCCTACCGTATAGTGGGCTCTCGTAGCCCAACACCTGCTCCTCCATAAACGAAAGAGACGAGCCGCATAGAATCAGCATGAGCTTGGTCTCTTTGTACAAGTGATCGATCTTGTCTTGCAGCAACGAGCTGATCTCGGGATTTGATTGAGCGAGATAGGGATACTCGTCAATCACGACAATCAAACGTTCCGCGCGGGCCATGGTGGCTAACGCATCGAATGCCTCGTCAAAACTACGAAACGACACACCCGCAGCACCAACCGAGCCCGCAAGTATCGCCTGGCTAAAGCCGTGCAGGTTTGCCTCTGCGTTAGTACGACGAGCTTGAAAGTAAATAGCCTTCTTGCCTTGGATGAACTCTGTAATAAGACGCGTTTTACCCACACGACGACGGCCATAAATCACAGGCATCTCAAATGAACCCGCGTCATACAGTCGATTGAGCTCGGACATTTCCGCTGTTCTTCCGATAAACATAGGGCCTCCCTTCCTTTACATTATAGCTAGCTATATTATACCTTCCTATAATATAGCTAGCTATAACGTAATATGGAAATCGGCACGCATGCGAAAGAGGCGGCGCCCCGCCACGCGTGGAATGTCCCGGAAGCACCGGGGCAAATCCGCCCCACGAGCGTTTGTCGGACTTTCCAAGGCACTCAAGCAGCGTTCGAAGAAAAAGAAGAGGGATCGACGCCGTTAAGGCATTGACCCCTTGATCTAAGTAACGGCGTCGCCCAGCTTTCCACCACTTGGGCTGCCGTCGACCTTATTTTACCCGCGGCACTAATTTAGGACAGCTCGGCAAACGAGATCAGCCCAACGTCTCCCCTACTCTCCGCGCCATCCGAATTCTCAAAACGCAAGGCGTCCCCCGGCGACAAGTGGTCAATCACCCCTGCGATGCGCTTGGCCATTTGTGGTGCAGCTGGCTCATATCCGTGAGCATCCCAGTAGCGCAGATAATCCGCGAACTGGCGCGTGGTCGCATAGTAGAACAGGTCATAGTCGAGCTCGGCATCGGAGCAGTTGGGGCGAGCGTTCGCCATAATGCGAAAATCGACGAGCGCGCACACACAGAACTCATCGAAGCCGTGCCCAGGAATCTGCGACGACAGAATGGCATGGTACTCCGCTCGATGCTGCATTACGTGTTCGAGGATATGCCGCACCATGTCCTCCATGTTGCACTGCGAATCGCGCAGATCGTTCGCGAGGATTCGAGCATACATCGCGGTATGCTCTTTGACGAGCGCGGCGGCGAGCGCATTTTTGTCCGAGAACTGACGGTAGAAACCCGTGCGTCCGTAGCCGCTACGACGGATGATGTCACTCGCCGTTATCTTGGAATACGACTTTGTTCGCAGTAACTCGACAAGCGCCTCTAAGTATGCTTTCCTCGAGCGATTCATGGATTACCGGCTTCGCAAAATGAATGATGGTTAATTATGTGTTCTCTTATGAACACTTTTGGATATTTTATCCCCTAGTAATGCCGAATGAAATAGACCAAACTTAGTTTATCAGCGGTTTTGATACCGTAATTCGCAACATAACGGAGGGAACAGATGGGTAAACTTGATGGAAAGGTCGCAATCGTCACGGGCGCGACGTCGGGCATTGGCCAGGGTGTCGTCTGGTGCTATTGCGAGGAAGGTGCCAAGGTCGTTTTCTGCGGTCGACGCCGCGAAAAGGGCGAGGCATTCGAAAAGGAGCTCCGCGATGCTGGGCATGACGCGACCTTTGTGCAGGCGGATATGACAAACGAGCAGGATGTCGATATGCTCTTTTCCGCGACCATCGAGGCGTATGGCAAACTCGATATCTTGGTCAACAACGCCGGCATGATGACTAACTTCCAGGTCGAGACCATGGACATCGCCAACGATTTCGACCGCGTGATGGCCCTCAACCTTCACAGCTACGTCTATGCCACGCAGCTTGCCGTCAAAGCCATGACGGACGGCGGCGCAATCGTCAACGTCGCAAGCATCGGCGGCCTTGGCGGTTGCCCCGGTATGAGCAGCTACGGCGCCAGCAAGGCTGCCACGCTCTCGTTCACTCGCTCGATGGGCGCGGAGCTCGCTCCCAAGGGCATTCGCGTCAACGCCATCTGTCCCGGAACGATCTTCTCCGAGATGATGCCGCGCGACGGCGAATTCACCCAATACACGCTGGCAAAGATTCCCATGGGTCGCGGCGGAGAGCCGCGTGAGATTGGCACGGTCGCCGTGTTCTTTGCGAGCGATGATTCCAGCTACGTAACGGGAACGCAGCTCATCGTCGACGGTGGCATGACCGCCTAGACATGGTTGCCGCACACACCGCGGCGCTTGGGCGATTGAGCGATGCGGCGGTTTTTTGGTTCTGCCTCATATAATCCAATGCCTCCTGCCCGGCCCTTCGAAAGAGGGGTCGGGCTTTTGTTGTGACCGAGGGGCGATGGAAGGCACGGCAAATACAGTTGATGTTGAGCGCGGACGATCTGTCAGCAATGGCCGTCCGCGCTCTACCCTAGCCACGGTGACGGACGCGGCTGTAGGGCGTATCCACCATGGGCAGATCCGGACGCAGCTTGCTATCAAACGCGCGATAGGCGTTCTGCACGGCGGGCGCCGTGGGGATCGTTGCGATCTCGCCGATGCCCTTGCCGCCGTATGCCACGGGCAGCAGCTCGTCCTTCTCCACGTAGATGGCGTGGATATCCGGAATCTCGGGCGCACGGAACAGCCCAAGCGTACCGTACCTTGCCTGGGGTACGCAGTCCTTGAGCGGCCAGTCCTCGGTAAGCGCATAGCCCATACCCATGAGCGCGCCACCTTCGATCTGACCCTGGATGGAGATGGGGTTGACCACCTTGCCGGAATCGTGCGCGGCATAGACCTCGCTCACGCGGCCGTAATCGTCCAAAATGACCACATGTGTGGCAAAGCCGTAGCAGATGTGGCTCTTGGGGTTGGGAACATCCGCACCCAGCTTGTCGGTCGGCTCCAGGTACACGTAGCCAAACTCACATCCCTCGAGCGCCTTGATGGCGGCCGCGGGATCCTGAGGATGCATACGCTGGCCGGCGACGAGCTCCTGCGTGTGCAGCTGATAGGCGCGACCGTCGTCGTACTCGATCTTGACGCCGTCGCCATGTGCACTCACGGGAGCGGTGGGCGCAGGCTTGCCGGCCTCGATGCCAAGCATGGCATCGCGCAGCAGGAAGGCGGCACCGCGCACGGCCTCGCCGGTCACGACCGTCTGACGCGAGCCAGACGTGGTACCGGAGTCGGGAGCGTTCTCGGTGGAGCACTCGCCGTTGGCGATGCAGCGAAGCGGCAGACCGCATGCCTCGGCAACGTCCTGCAAAAAGACGGTGTTGCAGCCCTGGCCGATGTCGGACGTGGCGGCATAGACCACAGCCACGCCGTTCTCGACGCGAATCTTGCAGCGGCCGGCATCGGGCAGGCCCACGCCCACGCCGGCGTTCTTCATGGCGCAGGCGATACCGGCGTGTCCGGGATGCGCATAGTAGGCATCCTTGACCTCGAGCAGCGTCTCCTTAAGCGCCGTGGAGCAGTCGGCAATCTGGCCGTTGGGCAAAACCTCGCCCGGCTCGATGGCGTTACGGTAGCGGATCTCCCACGGATCCAGGCCGACCTTCTCGGCCAGCAGGTCGATCAGGCTCTCGAGCGCAAACTCGGACTGGCAAACGCCAAAGCCGCGGTACGCGCCGGCGGGCGGGTTGTTGGTGTAGTAGCCAAAACCGCGAATGTCGGTGTTCTGGTACTTGTAGGGGCCGACGGCATGCGTGCAGGCGCGCTCGAGCACCGGGCCGCACAGCGACGCGTAGGCGCCGGTGTCAAAGTTGATCTCGCAGTCCAGGCCGGTAAAGTTGCCCTCGGCGTCGCAGCCCAGTGTAAAGGTGCCGTCCATGGCGTGACGCTTGGGATGGAAAGCGAGCGACTCGGCACGCGTGAGCTTGCACTTCACAGGACGCTGGAGCTTATAGGCAGCAAGCGCGGCCAGGTGCTGGATGGACACGTCCTCCTTGCCGCCAAAGCCGCCGCCCACGAGCATGGTCTCTACAACCACGCGCTCGGGTTCGCTATCCCAGCCAAACATGTGGGCGCACTCTTTGCGCGTATCGTAGGCGCCCTGGTCGGTCGACTGCACCTTGACGCCGTTCTTGTACGGGAAGGCAACGGCGCACTCGGGCTCCAAGAAGGCATGCTCGGTAAAGGGCGTGGTAAAGCGCCGCGTCACGGTGAACGCGATCTCCGCTAGCGCCTTGGCGGCGTCGCCGCGCGTCACGTGACGGCTCTGGCACACGTTGTCCTTGAGTTCCACCGTGTTGCCAAAGGCAAAGAAGCTGTCGTGCAGGCGCGGGGCGTCGGCAGCCCTGGCCTCGACAATGTTACGCACGGGCTCCAACGGCTCGTAATCGATCTTTACGAGCTTCTTGGCCTTCTCGAGCGTCGCCTCGTCCTCAGCGACCACCAGCACGATGGCGTCACCCACGCAGCGGGTGTCGCCGCCTGCGGAGGCGCAACCGCTTCCGCAGGCAACGTAGGCCACGTTATGTTGAATGGATTTGGCCATAAGAGACTCGCCTATTTCTTAAGGAGGTACGGATAGCTGTCGCGCACGGCCTTGATGGTCAGGCGGACGGCCTCGGGCAGACCGGTGTTGACGGCATCGACCGAGACGGTGCGGACTGTACCGGCGACGCGGACCTTAAAGTGGTCCTCGTCCACGGCCAGGAAGCCCTCGTTCTCGGAGTTCTCCATGTCCTGCACGCTCCAGAACAGGGTGAGCTTGTCCTTGTAGGGACGACCCTCCTGGTAGGGGCAGAACACGGCGCAGTTGCCGCACTCGTTGCACATGCCGTCGACATGGACAACCTGATGCTTGGCCAGGCCCGGCACCTTAATGGCAACGTTGGCGCGGTTGGGGCACACGTCGCAGCAGACCTCACACACCGAACCGCAGCCCAGGCAGCGAGTCTTGGTGCAGTTGCGCTTGTCGCGGCACAGCGACCCCTTGCGCTCGTAGCAGGTATCCTCGCGACCGGCCCGCTCGTTGCAGTCGACGTACCTGTTAAAGTCCACACCGGCGATGGCACGGGCAACCTCGGCGGCATCGGCGATAGCCTCGACCACGGTTGCCGGACCGCGGCGGCAGTCGCCGGCAGCCCAGACGCCCTCGACGCCGGTGGAGATGGCGGCAAGGCGGCCGCGAAGGTCGTGCTCGACGCCCGCGGCATCGTACAGGCTGGCATCGATGCCCTCGCCCACGGCGCAGATCACCGTGGTGGCGGGAAGCTCAACAGTTTCGCCCGTGGCGACGGGGCTGCAACGGCCGCTTGCATCCGGCTCGCCAAGCTCCATAACATCGCAGGTCAGCACGGCGCCGGTGGCCACGACCACGTCGGTGAAGCCCCGGGCCTTGAGCTCGTCGATGGAATCCATGCGAGCGTTGAGCTGCACCTTGGCGCCAAAGGCCAGGCAGAGCTCGGCGTCGTGGTAGATATCGTCGCTGGCGATACGGAACTCGGGGATCACGTGACGGACCACGCCGCCGAGCGAGTCGCGGGCCTCAAAGATGGTGACGGGCACGCCGGCACGCGTCAGGAAGAACGCCGTCGCCAGACCGGCAGGGCCGCCGCCGATAACGGCAACGTTGCGCTCGCCGTCGTTGGCGATGGCCTGGGCGCGCAGCTTGGGCAGCACGGCGGTCATGGCCTCGCGGGCGGCCTTGAGCTTGCTGGCGCGGATCTGGGCGCCCTCGGGCTCGTAGAACGCACGCTCGCAGGAACGGCCGCAAGGATGCGGGCAGATGGTACCGGTAATGAACGGCAGGGCGTTGCGCTCGATGATGATGTTAAGCGCGTCCTCGTAGCGGCCCTCGTCAACAGCCGCCAGGTAGGCGGGAATATCCTGCTGGATGGGGCAGCTCGTGCGGCACGGCGTGGTAAAGCAGTCGGAAAGCGGGCTCTTGCCGGCGACCTTGCGGTCGGGTAGCGGGCGCAGCGGCTTCTTGTAGAGCGGGTTGGTGAGCGAATCTGTCTGAATCGCGGTCACGGCGTCGAGAGAGACGCCCGCGAACGGCTTGCCGTCCAGATCGGTAAACTCGCCGGCGATCTGGCTAAAGCGCTCGTAGCCACCGGGCTTGAGCACGTCAGTCGCCAGGGTGACGGGCCAAATGCCGGCGTCATACAGGGCACGGATGTTGTAGACCGTGGCACCGCCGGAGTAGCTGATGCGCAGCTTGCCATCGAACTGCTCGGTAATGCGGCGGACGGCCTCGATGGTCAGCGAGAACAGCGAACGGCCCGACATGTACATCTCGGTGGAGGGCAGCTCGTTCCTCGTCACATCGACGGGGAACGTGTTGGTCAGCTTGACGCCAAACTCCAGGCCGCGCTCGGCGCACAGGGCAATCAGGCGCTCGAACATAGGCACGGCATCGGCCCACTGCAGGTCCTCGCGGAAGTGCGTGTCATCGAAGACGATATAGTCAAAGCCCAGCTCGTTGAGGCGCTGACGTGCAAACTCATAGCCCAGCAGCGTGGGGTTGCACTTGATGTAGGAGTTGAGGCCCTTCTCGGTGATCAGATAGGTCGCGATGCGCTCGATCTCCGCCGGCGGGCAGCCATGCAGCGTGGACTCGGTAATGGAGTTGGAGACACGCGCCGGGATGGACTCGACAAACGCGGCATCGACATGCTCAAACTTGTCCAGGTTGGCGAGCGCCCATGTGCGGCACTCGTTCCAGACGTCAGAGCCGCTGGCGTCCTTCATGCCCTCGATGTAGGCGTCGACCTTGGGGCTCTTAATACCCTCGAGGTCATAACCCACGGACATGTTGAAGACAAAGCCGTCCGGGCTTCCCAGGCCGTACTCGCGAGCGATCAGGTGGCAGGCAAACCATGCCTTCACGTACTCGGCAAAGGCCTGCGGAACCTCGAGCTCGGTCGACCACTCGCAGTTGTAGCACTCGTCCTGCGCCACAATGCAGGGTTTGTTCACACACTTGGAGAGCTCCTCGCCATCCATCACCTGAACGGTCTTGAGCTCAAAGAAACGAGAACCGGCCACGTAGGATGCCACGATGTTCTGGGCCAGCTGCGTATTGGGACCGGCAGCCGGGCCAAACGGGGTCTCGATGCGCTCGTCAAAAATGGGAAGCGCGCCCTCCTGGTTGGTCGTGACCATCTTGCGCACGCCAAAGATGGCGTCCTGGGTCTTGTGCTCCTCGATGATCCAGTTCATCAGCTGCGAAAACGGGATCGGCCTCATGATGTCGATCATAATGAGCTCCTCTCTGTAACGCCCGGCGAGACCGCGCGGCGGGCGCAAATACGGTGTAGCGCTAGCACAGCGCCGGGCTCAAGCACACCGAGCTTACGATCGAAGTACTTGCTGGCCATCTTGGCGTTGTTCTCGAACAGCATGGTCATAGCCTCGCACCAGCCCACGTTGGGCATGGCGGCGATCATGTGGTTGTCGTTATCGCGACGCTCCTTGGCGGCCCACTGGGCAAATTCGGCGTTTTCGGCAATGGCCTGGTCGCATTTTTCCTGGCCGCGGCGATCGGAGACCTCGTAGCACAGGCACGAACGCATGCCCAGCTCCTGAGCTGCATCCTTAATGGTAAAGAGGCTAGCCGGAATCTCGCAGAAGCTCGCATGATGATCGAAGATCGTGGTGACGCCATCGCGGATGGAATCCAAGATCGTGGCATAGGCGCTGGCCTTGGTGCCGGCGAGGGTCAGGTTGTCGTCGATCTTCCACCACTGCTGCTCAAGATTCTCCAGGAAGTTGGTGGGGTTGCAGCCCTTGATGGCAAGGCCGCGGGCCAGACCCGAGTAGATGTGGGTGTGGCAGTTGATAAGTCCGGGCATGATGAGGTTGCCCTGGGCCTCGACGTACTCGGCATCCGGGTACTTGGCCTTGAGCTCGCGCTCGGGGCCCACTTCGACGATCGTATCTCCGTCAATGACGACCGCACCGTTGGGAATGAACGGGGTCTGAGTGTTGCGGGTAAAGACGGAACCGTTAGCGACCAGAAGCATATATGCTCCCTTCAACATCAGGGGCGGGGTTTGACACCTCTGACATGGCGGAGTGCGAAGTGCCGGCCTACACCGGAAACGGGCCCTCTCCCGTCAACGCTTCACCAAAGGGACAAACCCTTTGAAGTGCGGCTTGACGCCGCATGGCGCCGGCGGACGAGGCGATGCGTCCGCCGACGAATAGTACCGAATTGGTTACTTCTTGCTCTCGGGCAAGACCAGATCCACGGCAGCGTCCTTGGCAGCATCGATGTGCTGAGCCACGACCGGCGTCTGCGGAAGGATCAGGTTGAGCACGATGGCCATGATGGCGGTGGGGATCACGGCGTTGGAGCCGATGACGGTGGACACCCAGGTGGGCATACCCTCGCCGGCAAGGCAACCGCTGGCCATCCAGATACCCAGGCCAAAGACAACGGAGGTGCCGACGATGGTGGTGGTGCGCTGCGTGAGGCCCTCGCGGGTGAACATGCGCACGCCGTTCATGGTGATGGTGCCAAAGACGCCGACGGTCGCGCCGCCGATGACGGGCTGCGGGATAGCGGAAAGGACGGCAGAGAGCTGCGGGGACAGGCCGGCGATGGCAAAGACGGCTGCGATGATCACAAAGACCCACTTGTTGACGACCTTGTTGGAGCAGATGATGCCCACGTTCTGGCCAAGGGCGCTGGTGGGAAGACCGCCCAGCAGACCGCCGACCATAGAAGTGAGGCCCTGGGACACGATAGCGCCGGAGAGTTCGCGCTCGGTGGGCATACGGTCGATGGAGCCCAGGCAGGCGGCGGAGACGTCACCGATAACCTGGATGGCAACCATGGGGAACACGACGGCGAGGGCGATGCAGACCTCGGGATCAAACTCGAGCGCATAGGGCATGAGCTTGGGAAGGGCGAAGACCTGAGCGGTGGCGACGCTGGAGAAGTCGATCATGCCAAAGGGGATGGAGACGATCATGCCAAAGAACGCGGAGCCCAACTTGAGCGTGCCCTTGCCAAAGTTGGCGAGCGCAAAGACCACGACAAAGGTGATAAGAGCGACGTACCAGGCCTGCGGGGTGCCCCACAACGGCGTACCCATACCGCCGGCCATATACTTGACGGCCGTGGAATAGAGAGACGCCAATGGAGAAGATGACCGTACCGGTCACGACGGGCGGGAACAGCTACTTGATCTTGCTGTAGGCCAGACCAAAGAGGACCACAACGGCGCCGCCGACGATCTCGCCGCCCAGCAGCGCACCAAAGCTAAAGCCTTAACGGGAGGCATGCCTTCGCGAGTGAACAGGGCTTCAGTGCCGTTCGTAACCGTCTCCTGGGTCATTTGACCACCAATCCTCGAAGTAGTTGTTTTCGCATCTAACGCTCTATTGTGACGCAGTGCAGGGTTGAGGTTGTGCCTTCGTTGCATATCGCATTAAAGATGATTCTCATTCTCAATAATAATTTTTTGTTATCAGACCATTCTTCAGCTGAGAAAACGCATTTCCGCAGGTCAGAAAAGTGTCTGGTCAAAATAACATCTAACTTTTCTTTTGGTCGACTGCTTACCGCCAAAATCCTACCGTTCGTCTGTATTACGCAATGTACCTGCGGATATGCGAGATGATGGGCAGCGTGTTACCATGAGAAAAACTGTTATGAACACTTCGATAGAACCCAAAGGAGTTGCCCGTGAACGAGACCGTACGTCGCTTTTTGCCGATGGTCGATTTCTTGGAGCAGGTACTCGGTAAGAACAGCGAAATCGTGCTGCACGATTTCTCGGATCCCGACCACGCAATCGTCGATATCCGCAACGGCATCGTGAGCGGCCGCAAGGTCGGCGGTCCCGCCACCGATCTGGCACTCAAGATCATGCACGACGCCAAGTATCGCGACCTGCCGTTTATTACGGGCTACGAGGGACGCGGTGCCGGCGGCAAGACGTTGGAGTCAGCGACGTACTTTATCCGCGAGAATGACGAGATCGTCGGTATGCTCTGCGTCAACACCGACCTCTCGACCGTGCGCTCCATCAACGCCATGGTGCAGCAGCTCGTGGCGTGCTTCTACGCGGCGCCGACGCGCACGGAGCCCGCCCCTATCGAGGTCGAAAGCCTTTCGGAGTCCACACAGGAGCTCATCGACCGCAGTATTTCCGAGTTGCTCGAAAGCCGCGGAATGGAAGTTTCTTCGCTCGGCCAAGCCGACCGCGTCGATGTTATCCGCCATCTCAACGGCAACGGCGTGTTTATGCTCAAGGGCGCCGTGGCCTGCGCCGCCTCCGCGCTGGGCATCTCTGAGCCCAGCGTATACCGCTACCTGCAAAAGGTCCGCAAGGAGGGCTAACGAGCAGAATGGAGCGCGGGTAGTCTTTTTGGGACGGGGCTATTTTAGCTACCCTCCCTCTGCCCGTGATCTCGATGAGCCGCAAGTAAAATCAATCTTGCATGTAGGGGTAGCTAAAATAGCCCCGTCCCAAAAAAAACTACCCCTGACACAAAGAACCCTGCAGCTTCACACGCGCTGCAGGGTTCTTTTGTATGTCATGTCTTGTTTTCGCCTACGCCTTAGAGAGCGGCGACGACCTCGATCTCGACCAGACCGCCGGCCGGAAGGGCGGCAACCTGGAAGGCGCTGCGCGCGGGGAACGGGGCCTCGAACTTGGAGGCGTAAATCTCGTTCACGGCGGCAAAGTCGGCAATATCGGCCAGGTAGACCGTCGTCTTGACAACATCGGCAAACGTGGCGCCGGCAGCGGTCAGCAGGGCCTCGACGTTAGCAAGGGACTGCTTAGCCTGGGCCTCGACGCCCTCAGGCATCTTGCCGGTTGCGGGATCGATGCCCAGCTGGCCGGACAGGAACACCATGTTGCCGGTCTGGATGCCGGGGGAATACGGGCCGATGGCTGCGGGTGCGTTATCGGAAGACACGACGGTCTTGCTCATGTTTTTCTCCTTACAAGTAAAAGGGAACGGGAGCGCGGCATTCATACCGGGAGGCACAGTTCGGTCTGAATGCCGCGCTTGATTGGGATAGTACTCAAGGTTTCCGCGCGATGCAAGATTATTATTAAGTTGCAAGAATATTTTATTGCCCAACGGTTTCCCCGGACCGCCGAACGGCTCTCCACGGGGTCAGCCAGCCCAAGCTGCTGAAGACTTTATCCCGCTTGGAGCACGGGTATCGTCCATCGCGACGTCGCCACTATACTTTTGAGTATCTGAGCATTTTGAAAGGCAGGATATGACCGCAACCGCCAGTCGAACCACCAACCGCAGGCCCGAGCTTTTGGCCCCCGCCGGAGGGCCCGAGCCCTTTGCCGCCGCGCTCGCTGCCGGGGCAGACGCCATCTACTGCGGCATGGGCAGCTTCAACGCCCGCCGCAAGGCAACCAACTTTACCGATGAGGCATTTGAGCAGGCCTGCCGCGCCGCGCACCTGGCCGGCTCGCGCGTCTACGTCACGGTCAACATCGTCATCAAGCAGTCCGAGATGAGCGATGCGCTGCAGCTCATCCATCGCTGCTCCACGCTGGGCGCCGACGCCTTCATCATCCAGGACTGGGGCCTGTTCTTTGAGGTCAAGCGCACGATGCCCGGCATCGAGACGCATATCTCGACCCAGGCGAACATCCACGACGACCGCGGAACCCTTTGGTGCCGCGAGCAGGGCGCCGACCGCGTAACCCTCTCGCGCGAGCTTTCCATCGACGAGATTGCCGCCATCCACGATGCCGCGCCCGATGTGGACCTTGAGGTCTTTAGCCATGGCGCCATCTGCTTTTGCTACTCGGGCCTGTGCCTGCTTTCAAGCTTTGCCATGGCGGGACGATCGGCCAACCGTGGCATGTGCGCCCAGCCCTGCCGCCTGCCCTACGAGCTGATCGACGAGAACGGTCGCACGCTCTCCCCCGCCGGCCGCGAGCGTGCGCTATGCCCGCGTGACACCAACACCTCACAGCTTGTTCGCCGTCTGTATGACGCCGGCGCCGCGTCGCTCAAGCTCGAGGGCCGCATGAAGGCGCCCGATTACGTGTACTCCATCGTTGATGTGTATCGTCACGAAATTGACGACATGCTATCCGGAGCCACCGTTGCCGAGGATAAGGAAGCCGCCCGTCAGCGCCAGCTCAAGCGCTGCTTCAACCGCGACTTTACGCACGCCTATCAGGACGGTACCTCGGGCGACGAGATGATGAGCTATGAGCGTTCCAACAACCGCGGCCAGATCGTGGGCACGGTGCTGGGCAGCCGCCCAGCCAACCGCGATGTGCGCGGCCTCAAGCCCGACGACCGCCGTCGCCGCGCCGCCATCGCCCGCATTGAGCTGTTTGAACCCGTGGGCAAGGGCGACCTGCTGGAGCTTCGTCACGATAACGAGTTTGACCAGTTCCTGACCACCATCGCCGCCGATGATGCCGCTGCCGGCGACATCATCGAGTGCCGCGTGCCCCGCAGCATGCCCGAAGGCTGCCGCGCCCGCGTGATTCGCAGCCAGCGCGCTATCGACGCCGCCGGTGCTGCGCTCAAGCGCGACGTGCTGCGCCGCCGCGCCGTAGACGTGTCCGTTGCGGCGCGTCTGGGCGATCCGTTTACCGTTACGCTCACCTGCTGCGACGACCCTTCGCTTACGGCAACGGCCACGGGCTTTACCGTCGAGGCTGCCAAGACCCGCGCCGTCGAGGCATCCGATCTGGTTGAGCACGTCGGGCGCATGGGGTCCTCGCCCTTTGAGGCTGCGAGCTTTGATGTGGCACTCGACGCCGGTTGCGGCATGGGCTTCTCCGCCGTGCACAAGGTGCGCGCCGCCGCCTGCAAGGCACTGGAAGAGGCCATTCTGGCGCCGTACGAAGAGCGCGCGAGAACGCTCGAGTTGCCGGTGCTCGACAAATGCACGCGCCCCGCGCCCGAGCATTACCGCGATGAGCCGCAGATCTGCACCGCCGTCACCTCGCTCGAAGCAGCCGAGGCAGCGCGCGCGGAGGGTGCAACGCGCATCTACATGACCACCGATGCGCTCGAGGCCGCCGGGCTCTCCCCCGCCGGCGCATTTGAGCAGGGCATCGTGCCCATACTCGACGAGGTCTGTCGCGCCATCGACCACGAGCGCGTCGATCCCTGGATCAATGCCGGAGCCACCGTCGCCGTCGGCAATATCTCCGAGCTCGCCGTAGCCGCGCAGGCCGGCGCCACGGCGGAGGTCCGCTCTTGCCTGCCGGTACACAACACGCCCTGCATGGAGGCGCTTGCCGAGCGCGGAGCCGATGCGTTTTGGCTCTCGCCCGAGATCACGCTCGACGAGATTGTCTCGCTCGGCGCCGCCGCGCCCGCGGCTCTGGGCATCACCGTCTTTGGCCGCCCGCGCGTCATGACAAGCGAGCATTGCATTCTGCAGGTTGCCAACGGCTGCATCCACGATTGTGCCAACTGCCGCCTGCGTGCCCGCAAGCTCTCGCTCAAGAATATCGATGGCAAGGTCATGCCGGTGCGCACCGATATCCATGGCCGCTCGCGCCTGTACGACGCCTACCCCATCGACCTCACGCCGCAGGTTCCGCAGCTGCTCGATGCCGGCGTCCGTCGTCTCATGGTGGACGGCACACTGCTCGAGGCCGATGAGATTGGCCGTGCCGTCGCTCGAACCCGCCGCGCCGTCGAGGCCGCGAAAGCCGGCCGCAAGCCCGCCGCCCGCCTGCGCGGTGCCACCTCGGGCTGTATGTTTGTGGGAATTAGCTAACCGAAAGGCTTACACGTGAACGAAGAACCTCAAGTCCTCTACTGCGACGCCTGGCTCATGGCCATCGATAAGCCCGCCGGCATGATCGTCCACGGCGACGGCACCGGTGAGCGCACACTTACCGACTACGCCAGCGACCTTTTGCTGGCGATGGGCGACGGCTTTGCCGCGACCGACATGCAGTCGCTCAACCGCCTGGACCGCAACACCACCGGCGTGGTGCTGTTCTCGCTCGACAAGCAGACGCAGCCCGCCTTTGACCAGATGGTGAACGACCACGCCTTCGAAAAGCACTATCTGGCGCTGGCCGAGGGCAAGATCGACTGGAACGAGAAGCTCATCGACAAGCCCATCGCCCGCGACCGCCACGACAGCCGCAAGATGCGCGTCGGCGCCAGCGGCAAGCCGTCTCAGACGCGCGTCAAGGTACTCAAGCGCCTTAAGAGCCGCCGAGGCCTGCCCACGCGTTCGTATATCGATGTCGAGCTGCTCACCGGTCGCAAACACCAGATCCGTGTGCACCTGGCCAGCGAGCGTCACCCCCTGGTTGGCGACGACCTGTACGGAACGCCGCGCCCCTGCGGCCTGATGCTCCACGCCCACAGCGTGTCCTTCACGCATCCCGTAACCGGCGAGCACATCCACATCGAAGCCCCCTGCCCCTGGGAGCCCTAAACCACCACAATGGGGACAGGCACCTTTGTGGTGGTTTTGCCGCAATGGCTCAGCCGCGGTCCCAAAACGTCTCGATCTGTAACAGTTAGAAACCGTTTTCCGGTCTATCCGTTACAGATTGAGACATTCGAATCCCCCTCAAGAGAAAATCTCAATCTGTAACAATAACTCGGCAAAATCGGCCCAAGATGTTACAGATTGAGATATTCGGATCCCACCGGAGAAATCATCTCAATCTGTAACATCTGGAGCCCGCATTTTGGCCTTCCTGTTACAGATTGAGACGTTATGGGACCACCAGGAAAAATATCTTAGCTTGTAACATCTGGAACCCATATCCCTCTCTTCCTGTTACAGATCGAGACAAATCCCCAAACAGCAAAAGGCGGCAACGTCCCTGGTGGACGTTGCCGCCTTTCCATTGGCAAGACCCTTCCGCTCCCGCTACTCGGTAGCCTTGTCGAGAGGCTTCTTAAGGAAGCTCAGAACCAAGCAGCCAACCACAGCGCCGATAGCAAGGGCCAACAGGTACTGCACCGGGTTCGTGATGACCGCGATAACCCAGGCGCCACCGTGCGGAGCGGGGCTCGCGCAACCAAAGAGCATCGACAGACCGCCGGCGGTCGCAGATCCCAGGATGCAGGCGGGCAACACGCGAAGCGGATCGGCCGCGGCAAAGGGAATGGCACCCTCGGTGATAAACGACAGACCCATGATGTAGTTCACCAGGCCTGCCTTGCGATCGGCCTCGGTCCAGCGGTTCTTAAAGAACGTCGTGGAGAGCGCGATTACCAGCGGCGGTACCATACCGCCCGCCATGACGGCAGCCATGATCATATTGCCCTGCAGCGTTTGCTCGGCAAGGGCCGCGGTGCCAAAGACATATGCGGCCTTGTTGATGGGACCACCCATGTCGGTCGCCTGCATGCCGGCGCAGATAATGCCCAAAAGAACGATGCTCGTGCCCGAAAGACCGTTGAGCGCGCCGCTAATGGCGGTGTTGATAACGCCCATAATCGGGTTAACGGCCATCATAAAGAGACTCGTAAAGAGAATGCCCAGCACGGGGTAGATGAGCATGGGCTTGATACCGTCGAGCGACTCGGGTAGCACGCTTGCAGCCTTCTTGAGCGCATTGACGATAATGCCGGCGGCAAAACCGACCAGCAGCGCGCCCAAAAAGCCAGCAGAGACAAGCTGAGCCTGGGCATCGGCATCCATTGCCGTGGTGAGATAGCCCAACGTAAAGCCCTGTTTTGCAATCCAGCCACCCACAAAGCCCGCGGCCAAGCCCGGACGGTCAGCAATGGACATGGCAATATAGCCCGCAAGGATGGGGAGCATAAAGTTGAACGCCTGGTTGCCCGCAAGGTTAAAGAAGGCCGCGACCGGAGTGCTGTGGCCGTATGCGCTCGTGCCCAGCCCCGCCTGGTCCAGCAAGAACGAAAGCGCCATGAGGATGCCGCCGCCAACAACAAAGGGGAGCATGTGCGAAACGCCGTTCATCAGGTCCTTATAGACCCTGCGGCCCAAACCCTCGGATTCGCCCTCGGCAGCCGCCTGTACCGCGGCGCCGCCGGACACATGATGAATAGGCGCATTGCCCGCAAGCGCAATATTGATAAGTTCCTCGGCGTCATTAATGCCACGCGTCACCGCACAGGAGTAAACCGACTTGCCATCGAAGCGATCGAGCTCGACATTTTTATCCGCCGCAATGATGACACCCTTGGCACCAGCGATGTCTGCCGCGGTCAGTACATTTTTAGCGCCGCCCGAACCCTGAGTCTCGACCTTAATGCTCACGCCCATCTTGGCTGCCTGGTCTTCCAACCCTTTGGCCGCCATAAATGTGTGAGCAATGCCCGTTGGACATGCCGTGATGGCAACGACATCGTAAGTGCCGCCCCCCACCTTCTCGTTTGCAGCTGACATGTTTCCTCCTTTTGCACAAGCAGGCCCAGCCCTCCCCTTCCGAGGGTCACAACCTGCGTATTACCTTGTGTTTGAGTGATTGATAGCACCGAAGTGACGGCGCTTTTAAGCGATATCTATACGATGGCCCCGGCGGGCATGATCACGTCGTATGGAAACAGGGGTACTGGGAAATCATGCCCGACGGGGCCATCGGAACCACCAGAATGGGGACAGGCACCTTTTGGTGGTTTTGGCCTTACTTCGCCCCGTTGCTAAACCGTGATGACGTTTTCCATCGTCTGGTACTTGGCGGGCACCTCGCCCGCAGTGATAACCGTTGCGTCACGGAAGTCCGCAAATTTTACGGGAGCCACCATGCCAAACTTACTGGCGTCCGAGATTACGAAGCGTTTGGCTGTATGGCGCATCGAGATACGCTTGACCTGCGCTTCCTCGATATCGGGCGTCGTAAAGCCCTGCTCGGCGGCAATGCCGTTAGAACCCCAAAAGCCGCAGTTAAAGTTGTAGCGGTCTAGGGTTGCCAGAGCATCGGGGCCAACGAGCGCCTCGGTCTCGGGTTTAAGCTCGCCGCCCAGCACCACGGTGCGCATGCCGCGCACAGCGAGATGCTGAGCATGGAGCACGGAATCAGTCACATAGGTGACCGATTCGAGATGCGGAAGATGCTCGATGAGTCTGAGCGTTGTCGAACCCGAATCGATGTACACAAAGCTCTCGGGCTCCACGAGCGCCGCGGCGCGGGCGCAGATACGCTCCTTGTCGTCGTTATGGAGATCACTGCGCTCACTGATCGTTAGGTCGCGCGTCACGTGCGCGCGCTCAAGACTTGTCGCGCCACCGTGCACCTTGGCGATGCGGTGCGCTCGGTCGAGCGTCTGTAGGTCGCGTCGAATGGTAGAGGCCGTCACGCCCAGGGCATCGGCAAGCTCGGGCACCGTTACCGAGCCAGCCTGCTGCACCATCGACACAATCGTATTGAGCCTATCTTCCGCAAGCATCGCTTACTCCTCCTCGGGGTAGACGACTCCCCAATCGGCGCGGAGCTTGGTCATGAGCTCCATCACATCAGAAGCATAATCCAGAAGCTCACGCTTGGAATCGTCGCCGGCGACGGCCTGCTCGAGGTCAGCCATCTCGTAGCACAGGGCATAAGCCTCGGTGCCCGCGGCGACCTCCTCGCGACGACCGTCCGCGGTCCAAACGATCGTCGCGTGATCGGCGCGCGGATACTCGTTGACCTCGACATAGCAATTGTCAAAGCTGATAACCGAGCGCTTTGGCTGCTTGGAGTGGAGCGTAAGGCTCACGACGCCCAGCTGCTGCTCGGCATTGCGGCAGACGATGCCGCCTGCAACGTCCACGCCGGTCTCGCAGGTGTTACCCAGAGACACGACCTCGACGGGCTGGCTCGCCATAAACAGGCGCATGACGGACAGGGCGTATACGCCAATATCGAGCATGGCACCGCCGGCGAGGTTGCGGTTGTAGAAACGGTTGGTCAGATCGCCGTACTCCTTGTAGCTACCAAAGTTGAGCTGAGCGAGGTTCATGCGGCCAAACTCGCCGGCATCCATGCGGCGGCGCAGCTCTTGATACAAAGGCATGTGGAGCACCGTGGTAGCGTCCATAAGGACCACGTTGTGTTCGGCGGCAATGGCGCGGGCCTCATCGAGCTCGGCGGAGTTGAGCGTGATGGCCTTCTCGCAGAGAACGTGCTTGCCGGCCGCCAGGGCGGCGCGCAGATAGGTGATATGGGTGTTGTGCGGGGTGGTGATGTAGACGGCGTCGATGTCAGGATCGGCGTAGAGATCCTCAACCGTGTCATAGACCTTCTCGACGCCGTACTGGTCGGCAAAAGTCTGAGCCTTGGTGAGCGTGCGGTTGGCAACGCCCGTAAGCTTGCGGCCGGCCAGGGCAAGGGACTGAGCCATCTGGTTGGCAATAACGCCGCAACCGATCACAGCCCAACGGAGCTCGGGAGCCGTAAAGATGTCGTTAGGGAACGGCTTGTCCTGGACCGAAGCAAATGCTGCTTTGGCGGCTGCCGCGGCGTCGAGTGGAGCCTGCTTAGAATCTGCCATTATGTGTCTCCTGTGTCATAGAACGTCTTGCATTTCTGACAGCTCTATATTCGCACAAACACGCGCGTCTGTGCGCGTTTTTGCGTATCTCACCGCTAAACGGTCATTATTGCCCCGTAAACGGCACATATATACGCATAGGTGCGTAATTAAACGCAATCTAACGCGCATAAACGCGCACACAAGCAATTTATACAGCACGACCCGCTCATTTATGCTTACCCAGTTAGGGTACTCATGTAAGTCTGTCCCCAATGAGTAACTCATTTTTTAACAGTCTAGGAAACGGGTGATGGATCCGGCCCCGACATGGTCCGCCGGGCG
>OGYH01000641.1_pt1 | contig 36231 bp, 28 predicted proteins | sample 1576511 | NCBI WGS metagenome assembly OGYH01 (sample SAMEA3541522, study PRJEB24748) | human gut metagenome | biome: human gut; feature: human-associated habitat; material: faeces | place: China | collected 2012
AAGTTTTCTGTTTCATATAGGAATATTATATATAATTGTTAAAATAAAGTCAAATACAATTCCAGTTATTGTTGTTTTTATCTGTTGTCAAATTCTGAATTTCCGATATAATAGGAAGGGTGAACCAAAAGATAAAGGAGATTCGTATAAAATGATACTGGCATGTCAAAACATTGAAAAATCGTTCGGAGGCATGAATCTGATCCATGATGCCTCCTTCCATATAGAAGAACGCGAAAAAGCCGCACTGGTCGGCATCAACGGTGCTGGAAAATCGACGCTGTTAAAAATCATCATCGGCGAAATGAGGGCCGATGAGGGAGAGGTCATCCTCTCCAAAGGAAAGACGATGGGCTATCTCGCCCAGCATCAGGATCTGACCGGACACCTTTCCATTTACCAGGAAGTGCTGACCGCGAAACAGAATCTGATCGATATGGAGGAACGCCTCCGTCAGATGGAAAGTGATATGAATACAAAATCCGGTGCAGAGCTGGATGAACTTCTTTCCACCTACACCCGCCTCTCCCATACCTTTGAACTGGAAAACGGATACGCGTACCGCAGTGAAGTCGTCGGTGTTTTAAAAGGTCTTGGCTTTTCCGAGAGCGATTTTGAAAAACAGGTGGACTCCCTCTCCGGCGGTCAGAAGACCCGCGTGGCACTTGGTAAACTGCTGCTTACCAAACCGGACATCATTCTGCTCGACGAGCCGACCAACCACCTCGATATGGACTCGATCTCCTGGCTCGAAACGTATCTTTTAAATTACAGCGGAGCCGTCCTGATCGTCTCCCATGACCGTTACTTTCTCGACCGCGTTGTCACAAAAGTCGTTGAAGTGGACAATAAAAAAGTAACAACTTTTGAGGGAAACTATACCGCCTACAGTCAGAAAAAAGCAATGCTCCGTGAAGCCGCTTACCATGCCTGGGTCAACCAGCAGCAGGAAATCCACCATCAGGAAGAAGTCATTGCAAAGCTGAAATCTTTCAACCGCGAGAAATCCATCAAACGCGCCGAGAGCCGTGAAAAAATGCTGGACAAAATGGATGTGCTGGAAAAGCCGACCGAAGTACGCTCCGATATGCGGATCCGTCTGGAACCGCGCATCACAAGCGGAAACGATGTGCTGACCGTCGAGCACCTCTCCAAAGCCTTCCCGGGACAGACGCTTTTCCAGGATCTGAATTTCGAAATCAAGCGCGGCGAGCGCGTGGCAATCATCGGAAACAACGGAACGGGAAAAACGACGATCTTAAAGATCTTAAACGAAGTCATCCGCCCGGATGCCGGCTCTTTTACACTTGGAAGCCGTGTACAGATCGGTTACTACGATCAGGAGCATCAGGTGCTCCACATGGAAAAGACCATTTTCCAGGAGATTTCCGACGCGTATCCATATCTGACAAACACCGAAATCCGAAATGTGCTGGCCGCCTTCCTGTTTACAAACGACGATGTCTTCCAACCGATTCATACCTTGAGCGGCGGTGAGCGCGGACGAATTTCCCTTGCCAAGCTGATGCTCTCGAACGCCAACTTCCTGATCCTCGACGAGCCGACCAACCACCTCGATATCGTCTCTAAAGAGATTCTGGAAAATGCACTGAAGGACTACACCGGAACGGTGCTATATGTCTCCCACGATCGTTATTTTATTAACCAGACCGCAACCCGGATTCTGGAGCTGACGGGACAGACACTCGTCAACTATATCGGAAATTACGATTACTATCTGGAGAAAAAAGAAGAGCTGACCCGCATCTATGCTCCTGCTGCCGATGCCGCCGCTCCGGAAGAAACAGCGGCTCCTTCCGAAGCCTCCTCCACAAAGCTGGACTGGAAAGCGCAGAAAGAAGAACAGGCACGTCTCCGCAAGAAAGAAAACGAGCTGAAAAAGACGGAGAAACGAATTGAAGAGCTTGAGACACGCGATTCGGAAATTGATGAGGAAATGTCGAAACCGGAAGTCGCAACGAATGTGGCAGAGTGTGTGAAATTAAGCAAAGAGAAAGCAGAGATTGCCGCGGAACTCGAAGAGCTGTATGAAAAATGGGAAGAGCTTGCCGAATAGACCTGGTTTTCCCCGGAAAAATTCAAAACAGAAAAAGCCGGTCCGGCGCATCCCTTTTTGCGGGAATGCCGGATCGGCTTTCTTTTTTGCTTCGTTTAATTATTTCTCCAGCTCCTCGCGGATGGCCAGGATGAAATCACGGCTGTTTAATACGGTCGGATTTTCCATGGTGGTGATCAGCGCAAGGTCTTTTGTCATTTTTCCACTCTCGATCGTTGCGATCGTTGCTTTTTCCAGACGGTCTGCAAATGCGGAAAGTTCTGCGTTTCCATCCATTTCCCCGCGTTTTCTGAGTGCGCCGGTCCATGCAAAAATGGTGGCCACGGAGTTGGTGGATGTCTCCTCACCTTTTAAGTGACGGTAATAGTGGCGCTGTACGGTTCCGTGCGCAGCCTCGTACTCGTAATATCCGTGCGGGGATACGAGAACAGAAGTCATCATCGCAAGGGAACCGAAGGCGGAGGATACCATGTCGCTCATGACATCGCCGTCGTAGTTCTTGCAGGCCCAGATAAAGCCGCCCTCTGCTTTCATGATGCGGGCAACGGCGTCGTCGATCAGAGTGTAGAAGTAGGTAATGCCTGCTTCTGCAAATTTCTCTTTGTACTCTGCATCGAAGATCTCCTGGAAGATATCCTTGAAGCGGTGATCATACTTCTTGGAAATCGTATCCTTGCTTGCAAACCACAGATCCTGTTTCGTGGACAGTGCGTACTCGAAACAGCTTCTCGCAAAGCTTTCTATGGAGTTATCCAGATTGTGCATGCCCTGAATGACACCGGCGCCGGTGAAGTTGTGGATCAGCTCTCTTGTCTCGGTGCCGTCCTCAGCCGTATAAACCAGCTCTGCTTTTCCCGGTCCCGGAATGCGCATTTCTGCATTTTTATAGACATCTCCGTATGCATGACGGGCAATCGTGATCGGTTTTTTCCAGTTGCGCACGCACGGCTCGATGCCTTTTACGACAATCGGGGTACGGAAAACGGTTCCGTCGAGCATGGCACGGATCGTTCCGTTCGGGCTCTTCCACATTTCTTTCAGATTGTACTCGGTCATACGCGCTGCATTCGGCGTAATGGTGGCACATTTGACTGCTACACCGTATTTCTTGGTAGCGTTTGCGGAATCTACGGTTACCTGATCGTTCGTCTCGTTTCTGTGTTCCAGTCCCAGATCGTAATATTCCGTTTTCAGGTCAATAAACGGGAGAAGCAGCTCATCTTTGATCATTTTCCAGAGAATTCTGGTCATCTCATCTCCATCCATCTCTACCAGAGGAGTGGTCATCTGAATTTTTTCCATAGTAGGCCTCCTTTTTCTATTCCCGTTTATTGTATAAAGTATCCTATAGCTTGTCAAGTCAAAATTCGCCTGATTTTTTGGCATTTTCCCATAAATTCACACAATTTTTGCAGGATGAGAGGTGTTTTCCTTCATTTTTCTTTTTTTATGCTGCCGCACAGTGTCTCACAGAAGAGACAGAAAACGGTCTGTTTGAAGCATCCCATGCCCCTGACGGTTGCGCGGAAGGCCAAGGTCTCTCGCCGATTCGCAAAGCAGCATTTTCGCCTGGACATTTGTAAGATCCGGAACCCGTTCAAGTGCCAAAGCCACGGCTCCGGACACCCGCGGTGCCGCCATCGAGGTGCCGCTCTTCACCACATATTCCTTCCTGCTTCTTCCAGGCGCGCAGGAAATGAGACGTTTTCCAGGCGCGACAAGATCCGGTTTGCAGACGCAGTCCCGTGTCGGGCCGCATCCGGAGATTCCTCTTCTTGGCTCCAGCAGATCGCCCGCTCCCACGGTGATCACTTTTCTGCTGTTCCCCGGCGCCGTAATACTGCCCGGAGCGGGCCCCAGATTTCCGGCCGCTGTCACAACAGTGATCCCGTCATCCCAGGCGCGCTCCACCGCCTGTACTAGCAGATCATCCACCGTTTTTTCCTGCTCTGTTGTTCCCACTGAAATATTTAAAATGCGGATATTAAGTCTTATTCGCTCTTTGCACACCCAGTCAATCGCCGCGAGGATATCCTGCTTTCTTCCATTTCCCCTTCGGTCCAGAATCTTCACTACGACAAACCGGCATCCCGGTGCCGCATGCCCCACCGACTGGGAGCTGATGCTGGGCACAATGACCCCCACCTGACGCACCTTGCCGGTGCGCAGGGTCTGGGCGGCAGTGTCCGGGCTGTAGCCGGTCTTTTCCACTACGGCTTGTATCACGGCGCGCTTCTGCTCGCTGAGAGGGCCGCCGTTCAAATAGCGGCTGACCGCAGCGCTGGAAACGCCTGCCATCTTTGCAATATCACTGATGGTCATGGGGTTTTTCTCCGTTCCCTCTCCGGTGGTAATGTGTAAACGTTTTCATGCTTATTATAAATCCGTTTCATATTTCCCGCAAGAGGTGCAATGACCGTTTTTCTGTGGGGCTGCCCGCTGCTTTTTTGGTGATTTTACACAATCCAAACAATCTTGCTTTCTGATTTACCGCCAGAATTGCGAAAACCGTAGCGCTTATACAAGTCCCATGCTGATGGCGCGTGCGATAAGCCCCAGCACCAGCGCTGCCAGAATAATGCCAAGTGCCACCCTGCTCTCGCCGCCGGTCTGCTGCTTTTTGCTGCGGGAGGCTGTGCCGCGGCTCTGCTTTGTACCGGTGTTACGGCTGCGGGCGGCAGTGTTTTTGGTGCTGCGGGTCTGCTGTGCACTGCGGGGCTTGCTGCGGGCAGCAGCTTTCCCCTGCTGTGTGTTCTGCGGACTGCTCTGGCGCGTTTTAAGAGGTTTGCCTTCGCTGCACCGGTTCAGGTAGTCTTCTGCCTCACGGTAATACTGCGCCAGCTCGTTCTCCTTAAAGGCGGTACCGGCGTAGCCCTCTTCCAGCGCCTCGATGGCTTCGTTGAACAGCAGCGCCGCCTGTGCGCCGTCTGCTGCAACTGCCGCGTGAGCAGCTTCATTGCGAGCGGTGCGGATGGCGTTGCAGGCATGGCGGGCGGCAGAAGGGTGCGCCGTATTGCCCAGCAAGTCCAGCGGGCGGGCGGCATCGGTCTCCGGGTCCAGCAGCACCCGCATACACAGGGTAGTGTCCAGCTGCTGCCAGCTGGTCTTGCCGGTAAGATCCGGCATACGGTCATAATAATCCGGGCTTTCCTGCTTGCGGGCGGCAATATGCTCCAGCAGCGCGTCCAGACTGTGCGCCCCGGGCTTGCGCTCCCAGTGCCAGCGCAGCAGGCGGCGGCTGATCTCATCGCAGGCGGTCTTGATCTCAAAAGCCACCTGTAAAGCTTGTTCCGGCATAGTATTTCCTTTCTGTGCAATGCACACAAAAGGCGGAGAAGGCACGCTGCCCCCTCCGCCGGGATGAATCTTATTTTACAGCACGAACTGGTAGTACACAAAGCCGCACAGTGCGATAGCTGCACACAGGATGGCCGTAATGGGCGGCACCCAGCGGATCAGCGCTTCTGCCACGCTGTCCCGGCTGTCCTCGCACTCCTCGTCATCGTCCTCCACAGGCGCGGGCTGACGCACCGGAGCCTGTGCCGGACGGTGGGCAGCGGCGGGCATCACGCGGGTGCCCTCATCTGCCGCAGTAACGTCGGAAATCGGTGCGCGGGCAGCGGCGTCCAGCACACGGGTAGGCTCCGAGATGGGCTGGATGGGGGCAGCCTTCGGCTGGTAAGCCGCTGCACCCATGACCCGGGTGGGCTCCTCTACGGGCGCTGCCGGGGCGGTAGGGGCTGCACCCACGATGCGGGTGGGCTCCTCCACCGCAGCGGACGCTGCGGGCGCCGCCGAGGCGCTGAGGGGCATTTCCATCTCGTCTGCCGGAGCGGCGGGCTGCAACAGGGTGTTCAGCGCGTTCTGCAGCAGAATGCGGTCGCAGCCGCACTCCGAGCAGTAAACGGTGTCCTCCTCGGTGGGGTGGAAGGCACCGCAGGCACAGTACCAGCCGTTTTCAAACACCTGCGGCTGATACTTGAGCCCGGTGCGGTTCATGCGGGCTTCCAGCGTCTTTTGCAGCTCTGGAGCCAGACGGCGGGGTGCGGGCAGGCGCACACGCTTGATACCGTCCAGATGCACCACACGCTTGCCGTTGTACACATTGCACAGCGAAACATCCACGCTGGTGATGGCCTTTGCCGTGATGAACACGGCATCGTCCTGCCCGAACAGCTCGCCAGGCTTTACCTGAAGATCCCGATACTCGAACTTATCCTCGCACAGGATCACACCGTCCACGCCTTTGCATTTGAAGTGGATCTCCAGTGCGGTCAGGGTCACGCGGGAAATATTCTTGAAGGTCAGACAGACAGCGTGCTCGCCGCTGACGTCCCCCTTGAGCAGCTCCACGCAGACGAACTGCACCGGGCTGCCGGGGGTATAGTAGTTTGCGCGGGTCTGGGCGACCGGGTTAAAATTTTCCTCCACGATGTTCGCTCCTTTTCTTAAAAAAGCTTAGTCCTGCTGCTCCGGGGCGTCTGGCTGCAGCGCTTCCGGCTGGGCAGGCTCGGCCTGTTCGGCGGGTTCGGCGCGCTCAGCGGTCTGGGCAGGCTCTGCGGGCTGCACCGGGGCAGGCTGCACGGTCTGGTCGGGCTGTGCCTGCTCAGGCTTTGCGTCCTCGCAGGGAGGTAGGGTGCCACCGGCCATAATGGTGTTGAACTGCTCCTCGTTGAGCTTTTCGCGCTCCATCAGAGCCTTGGCCAGCGCATGGAGCTGGTCGATGTGCTCCGTCAGGGTGCGGCGGCAGGTCTCGTAAGCCTCATCGATGATATCACGGGTCTCGCTGTCGATCTCGGCAGCGGTGGTCTCGCTGTAACCCTTGCCCTGACCAAAGTCGCGGCCAAGGAAGGTCTCCTCCTGCGAGGTGCCGTAGACCACGGGGCCCAGACGCTCGGAGAAGCCGTAGCGGGTGATCATCTGGCGTGCGATGTTGGTAGCCTGCTGCAGGTCGTTGGAGGCACCGGTGGAGATATCCTCCAGGATCAGCTGCTCGGCCACGCGGCCGCCCAGACTGGACACGATGTCCTCAAACATTTCGCCCTTGGTCACATAGCTGCGATCCTTCTCGGGCAGATACATGGTGTAGCCGCCGGCCTGACCGCGCGGGATGATGGTGATCTCGTGCACGCGGGGATGATGCTTGCAGTAGAAGCCTGCCACTGCGTGACCGGCCTCGTGGTAGGCGGTGAGCTTTTTCTCCTCCGGGGTGACCACGCGGCTCTTCTTCTCGGGGCCAGCCATCACCTTCATAGAGGCTTCCTCGATATCCTCCATGGTAATGGCCTTGCGGTTGCGGCGGGCTGCCAGCAGCGCGGCCTCGTTGACAAGGTTCTCAAGGTCTGCACCGGCAAAACCGGCAGTGCGCTGGGCAATAACCTTCAGGGAGACGTCCGGTGCAAGGGGCTTGTTGCGGGTATGCACCTTCAGGATCTCCTCGCGTCCCTTGACATCCGGCAGACCCACATAGACCTGACGGTCAAAGCGGCCGGGACGCAGCAGTGCCTTATCCAGAATATCAGCACGGTTGGTGGCAGCCATGACGATGATGCCATCGTTAGCTTCAAAGCCGTCCATCTCCACCAGCAGCTGGTTCAAAGTCTGCTCGCGCTCATCGTGACCGCCGCCCAGACCTGCGCCACGCTGGCGACCCACAGCATCGATCTCATCAATAAAGATGATGCAGGGCATGGTCTTTTTGGCCTTATCGAACAGGTCACGCACGCGGGATGCGCCCACGCCGACATACATTTCCACAAAGTCAGAGCCGGAGATGGAGTAGAAGGGCACCCCGGCCTCGCCTGCACAGGCACGCGCCAGCAGGGTCTTACCGGTACCCGGAGGGCCCACCAGCAGCACACCATGCGGGATGCGGGCACCCAGCGTATTGAACTTATCCGGGCTCTTGAGGAACTCCACAACTTCCTTGAGTTCCTCCTTTTCCTCGTCCTCACCGGCCACATCGGCAAAGGTGGCAGTCTTTTTATTCTCGTGCTCGTCCTTTACCTTGGCCTTGCCTACGTTCATGATGCCGCCGCCACCAGCACCGCCGCGCATCATGGAGAACAGCAAAAAGCCGGTGCAGCCCAGCATGGCCAGATAGAACAGGATCTCCATCCAGGGGATGGTCTCCTTGGCAGGTACATAGTCGTACACCATGGGCGCATCGGGGTTGGCTGCATCGTACTGGGCGATGTAGTCCGACACATGGTCCACGAACATCCGGGCGTAGGGCAGCTTGTAGCTGACTGTCTCGGTGCCGTCCTCGTTCTTCTTCACCCCGGTGGGGGCAGCGGAAGAGGAGGACAGCAGGCCGGAAAGCAGCCCGCCTGTGGACTGAGCAGTGCTCTGCTCGGCAGCGTTGGGCAGCTCCTGTGCGCCCTCCTTCAGGGTCATGGTGATCACGCCGGTATTCAGATCCAGCGAGAATTTGGTGACCTGATTGCTCTCAAAATAGTGTACCACCGTGGAATATGCCATAGAGGAGCCGCTGGCGCTGCCGCCGGTGCCGCCCAGCACCGACCACACCATCAGCACGGCTGCCAGCACAATGGCGATCACCAGCGGATTGAAACGGGGTTTCTTCGGTTGCAAAAAAATCAACTCCAGTTCTGGATTTTTATAATGGACACGTTACTTCGTGTAGATCTCGGGCTTCAGCACGCCGACATAGGGCAGGTTGCGGTATTTTTCATCGTAGTCGAGGCCATAACCCACCACGAACTCGTCCGGCACCTGAAAACCCTCGTAATCCGGCTGGATATCGGCCTTGCGGCGGCTGGGCTTATCAAGGATAGTACAGATCTTAACGGAGCTCGGGTTGCGCATCTTGAGCATGGGCACAAGGTTGGACAGAGTGACGCCGGTGTCCAGAATGTCCTCCACGATCAGCACATCCTTGCCGGACAGATCGCCGTCCAGATCCTTGATGATCTTGACCAAACCGCTGGTGGTGGTGTTGCTGCCGCCGTAGCTGGAGACCACCATAAAGTCGATATTGCAGGGGATGCTCACAGCCCGCATCAGGTCGGCCATAAAGACCACCGAGCCCTTGAGGATGGACACCAGCACCAGATTTTTACCGGCATAATCCCGGCTGATCTGAGCGCCCAGCTCTGCCACCTTGGCCTTCAGCTGCTCTTCGCTGACCAGAACGGTCTTGATATCATCGTGCATACTCATTTGTTTTTTCCTCCTGTGTTTCGATCTCTGCATCCAAGTGCAGGATCCATCTGCTTTCCGTGTCCGGTGCAAGGCCATCGGCAAAGCCTTCTCCACACACCCATAAAATTTCGCTTCCGCTGGCAAGCAGCGGCAGCGTATCCCGCAGTTCGTTCGGGACACCGGCCTCGTTCATCCACTTGCGCAGCGGCTTGCTCAAACCCCGCCCCGCAGGCCGGAAGCGGTCTCCCGGCTGTCGGGCACGCAGCACAAGGCCAGTGTACAACGTAGTTATTCTAGCATAATCCGCCCGATTTTTTAAGTCTTTTTTATGAACGACTTGTATTTTTTCTTCAAAATCGGCTCTTAACAGCTCCGCAGTCCCCTTCCAGCCCCCGCACAGCCGGAATTCCGGCTGTTTTTTGGGTAAAAAAGGCACCTGCTGCGGCGCGCTCTCCAGCTGCCGGGGCAGCGCGTCCGGCAGCATTTCCTGCCGCAGACAGCCGTTCCCGGCGCAAAAACGCACCTGTCCGGTCAGCTGTACTGCACCGCTGCCCTGCCGCACCACGGCGCACAGCAGCTGCACATATTTTTCCTCTGCGTCCCGCACCGGAGCCACAAGGCTGTGCAGCGCAGTTTCCAGCAGCAGGGGGTCTGCCGCCTGCAAGGGCGCCAGCTGCCATGCCGGTTCTGCACCGGGCAGGCGTGCCGCCGCCAGAAGCTTTGCAGCCCCGGCGGCAAGATAGGCATCCACCCGTGCGGCCTTTTCACAGAACCGCGCCAGATTCTGCACCGCCGCCGCGTTGGTGCTTTCCAGCGCAGGCAGGGCGCTGTGGCGCAGCCGGTTGCGGGCGTAGGCGTCGGTGTCGTTGGTCTCGTCGGTGACCCACGGCTGCCCCGCAGCCCGGCAGACGGCCTCGGTCTCGGCGCGGCTCAGACAAAGCAGCGGGCGCAGGTAGCATCCGCGCCTTGGCCGGATGCCGCCCGCCCCGTGCAGCCCGGTGCCGCGCGCCAGCCGCAGCAGCAGCGTTTCGGCTTGGTCATTTGCAGTATGGGCCGTAGCGATGGCATCTATCCCCTGCCCTTGCAGCTGCGCAAAGGCCGTGTAACGCAGACGGCGCGCCCAGTCCTCCCCGGCGTGTGCCGGGGGCGAGGCCAGCTCTGCCGCATGGAACACCTGCAGCGGCACGCCCAAGCGGGCGCATTCTGCCCGCACAAAGGCCTCGTCCCGGTCGGCGCTCTGCCCGCGCAGACCGTGGTTCACATGGCAGGCAGAAAGCGTATAGCCGAATCTCGGCTGCAACTGCCGCAGCAAAAGCAGCAGCGCCATGCTGTCCGCTCCGCCGGAAACTGCCGCCGCCAGCCGCAGCGGTGTGCCGGGCTGCAAAAGCCCTTCCCGGGTGCAGAAATCCTCCACCCGGGCAAGAATCGCGGTATCCATCAGCGTTTGAAGTCCACATCCATAAAGCGGGTGTGGGCACCATCCCAGCCCAGCGGCACGGTGCTGGTCTCGCCGTGACGGTTCTTTGCCACGATGCACTCGGCGGTATCGGCATCCACCTCAGCGCCGTCCGGGTTCTGGCTGGCGTAATAGGAATCGCGGTACAAAAACAGAACGCAGTCCGCGTCCTGCTCGATGGAACCGGAGTCACGCAGGTCCGAAAGCTGCGGGCGGTGGCTGGAGTTATTGCCCTGCTTTTCCACCGCACGGGACAGCTGGCTCAGCGCGATGATAGGCACGTTCAGCTCCTTAGCCATGATCTTCAGGTTTCGGGTGATGGAGCTGATCTCCTGCACGCGGTTCTCACTGCGCTGGCCGGTGGTCATCAACTGTAAATAGTCGATGACGATCAGGCCCACGTTGGGGCGGGCAGGGTCCTGATTCACCCGGCGGATCTTAGCCTTCATCTCGGTGATGGTGATACCGGAGGTGTCGTCCATATAGATCGGTGCATCGTGCAGCTTTTCGGTAGCCAGTGCCAGATACTCCCAGTCCTCCGCGCGCAGCGCACCGGTGCGGAAGGCCTGACTGTCGATACCGGCTTCTGACGAGAGGATACGGTTGGTCAGCTGTTCCTTGGTCATTTCCAAGCTGAAGATAGCCACCGGCACCTTTTGCTGCATGGCAACGCGGGTGGCGATATTCAGCGCAAAGCTGGTCTTGCCCATACCGGGACGGGCTGCCAGAATGACCAGATCGCCGCGGCCAAGGCCAGTAAGCACGGTATCCAGCAGACGGAAACCGGTGGGAATGCCCTTGTACTTATCCGCATCCGGGCCGCTGATCTTTTGCAGGTTGGTCAGCGTTTCCACCATGCTGGACGAAAGCGGGGTCAGGGCGCTGGAATCGCGGCCGGAGCGGATCTCGTAGATGCGCTGCTCTGCGTTTTCCAGCAGAAGGTCGGCGTCCGGCTCGTCTCCGGCGTCCTGCAAGATGTCCTTGGCAACGCCCATCAGCTGGCGCACCAGATATTTTTCCTGCACGATCTGGGCGTAGGCCTTTACATTGGAGATGCTGGGCACCGTTTCCGCCAGACCGGTCAGATAGATCTTGGCCTCATCTGCGCTGGGGAACACCCCATCGGACACTACTGCATCCAGCAGGGTGACAAAATCAATGGTCTGGTCGTTGGTGAACAGGCGCAGCATCTCGGTCCAGATCTGGGCGTTCTGCCGGGTGTAGAACATTTCCGGCTTGAGGATCTCCACCAGATCGGTCAGGGTGTCGGGCTTGAGCAGCACCGCGCCCAGCACGCTCTGCTCTGCCTGCATATTGTAGGGCAGATTGATGCCCACGCTCTCCAGATTCAGTTCATTGGAATAACGTCGTTCGTTCGGCATAGTAGTTTGTCCTTATCCAAAATCCAAAGCATCCTGTAAAGCCAAAAAGCGCCCCCTGCTGTGAGGGGGCGCAAACGGCACACAGATCAGGCCTGTTCCACTTCCACCTGGATCTTGAAGGAAGCCACGACACCAACGTACAGACGGACCTTGCCGTTGAACACACCGGCATCCTTGATGTCCTTGGTCTCCAGCTCGATCTTCTTCTTATCGATGGGTGCGCCTGCCAGCTGAGCCAAAGCATCGGCAACTTCCTTGCCGGTGACTTTGCCGTGCAGACGGCCGGATGCACCGCCCTTGGCCTTGATGGTCACAGTCTTGCCCTCGATCTTTGCGGCCAGATCCTTGGCAGCAGCTACGGTCTCAGCCTCGTGGAAATCGGCAGCAGCTTCCTTGCTGCGGGCAACGTTCACAGCGCTGGCATCTGCCACAGCGGCCAGCTTGCGCGGGAACAGATAGTTGCGGGCGTAGCCGTCGGAGACCTCGTGGATCTCGTCCTTCTTGCCAATGCCCTTGATATCCTGCTTGAGAATCACTTTCATGATGTTATCCCTCACTTCTCACCGGAAAACCGGTGCAGTTGTTGTGTTTATAGTATAGCGCATTTGTCGCTTTTGAGCAAGAGGAAGCGCGCATTGCAGCATTATCCTCAAGTGAACTCTCCCCCAGTCTGCTTCGCAGACAGCCCCCTCTGAGATGGGGCCTTTGGCAAAACCGAAGGCTTGTCCTTTTCGCCAGAGGCTCCTTCTTTGAGACAGACTCCCCCGGCCGGGGGAGGTGGCACAAAGTGCCAGAAGGGGAACAGCTGGCATCACGCAAGTGATGACTGAAGGAGTTTTCTTATTTCAGTTCCTTTGCGGCCACGTCCAGAGCTACCTCAATGACCTTGTCCATGTCATAGTACTTATACTCGCCCAGACGGCCGCCAAAGATCACGTCCGGCTCCGCATCGGCCAGCTTCTTGTACTCGGCATACAGGGCACCGTTCTTCTCGTCATTGACGGGGTAGTACGGCTCGTCGCCCTTCTTCCACTCAGCGCTGTACTCGCGGCTGATGACCGTTTTGGGCTGGGTGCCGAACTCAAAGTGCTTGTGCTCGATGATGCGGGTGTAGGGAGTTTCCGCATCGGTATAGTTGACCACTGCGTTGCCCTGATAGTTGTCGGTGTCCATCACCTCGGTCTCAAAGCGGACGCTGCGGTACTGCAGAGCACCCAGCTTGTAGCCAAAGTAGGCATCCACCGGGCCGGTGTAGACCACCTTCTCGGCCAGAGCGTTCAGATTTTCGCGGTCGGCCAGATAGTCCACATTCAGCCGCACCTCGGTGCCGTCCAGCATTTTTTCCACCATGGCAGTGTAGCCGCCATTGGGAATGCCCTGATACAGTGCGTTGAAGTAGTTGTCGTCGTAGGTGAAGCGCACCGGCAGACGCTTGATAATGAAGGCCGGCAGTTCGGTGCAGGGACGGCCCCACTGCTTGCCAGTGTAGCCCTTGATGAGCTTTTCGTAGATATCGGTGCCCACAAGGCTGATGGCCTGCTCTTCCAGATTCTGCGGGTCGGTGATGCCTGCTTCCTTCTTCTGCTCTTCGATCTTGGCCTTGGCTTCGGCAGGGGTAACAACGCCCCACATCTTATTAAAGGTGTTCATATTGAAGGGCAGGTTGTAGATCTCGCCGTGGTAGTTTGCCACCGGGCTGTTGGTGTAGCGGTTGAACTCTGCAAACTGGTTCACATACTGCCACACAGCCTTGTTGTTGGTATGGAAGATATGTGCACCGTAGCGGTGGACGTTGATGCCCTCCACCGGCTCCGTGTAGATATTGCCTGCAATGTGGCTGCGCTTATCGATCACAAGGCACTTCTTGCCTGCCTTTTTTGCTTCCTGTGCAAAGACCGCGCCGTAAAGGCCGGCACCAACGATCAGGTAATCGTACTGTTTCATGGGTGTGATCCTCTCTGTTCCGTTTATTTTCCTTCTACATCGCCCTTTTTCTGCGATGCATAGTATTTGTCGATGGCACCTTCGATGCGGGCATGGGCTGCTTCCGGCGTGATATGCTTGAGCTGTGCTGCTGCCATGGTCTGGTGGCCGCCGCCGCCCAAAGATTCCATGATCACCTGCACGTTCACGGCACCCAGACTGCGGGCCGAGATGTTCACGCCTGTGCCCACCTGCACTGCCACAAAGCTGGCATCCACGCCCTGAATGGTCAGCAGATCGTTTGCCGCCTGTGCAATGGCCACGCGGGCTTCCGGTGCCACCTCGCCGCTGACGGAGATTGCGCAATTTTTGTACATGCGTGCTTTTTCCACCAGATCTGCCTTGGCATTGTACTCCACCATGGTCACATCGAACAGCTGGCGCACCCGCTCCGTCTCCGCGCCATAGCGGCGCAGCGCAGCGGCGGCTTCAAAGGTACGCACACCGGTGTGCAGGGTAAAATCGCGGGTATCCAGCATGATGCCGGACAAAAGGCCCTCGGCCTCCACACGGTTGGGCTTGTCATCGCGCTCACCCACGTACTGCAAAAGCTCCGTGACCAGCTCACTGGCCGAGGAAGAATACGGCTCATGGCAGACCAGCGCCGGGTTCTCGATGTAGCCCACACCCTTGCGGTGGTGGTCGATCACGGCTACCTTGCCGCATTTTTCCAGAATATCCTTGCTTTCCACAAGGCCCACCTGATATGTATCCACCACGATGCACAAGGTGCGCTTGGAGATGATGGGCAGTGCGTCCTTCGGGTCGATAAAGTCGTCTTTCTGGCCTGCACGGCACAATGCATCGATCAGGCTGCCCGCAAGGGTAGCGTCACGCCGCACCGCGATCACCGCCGGGACATCGCATATTTTGCAGATGCGCAGCACGCCCTCGGCGGAGCCGATGGCATCCAGATCGCTCATGCGGTGGCCCATAATGACTACATGATCTGCTTCCTTGATCAGCTTCACCAGCTGATCGGCCACGATGCGGCTGCGCACCTTGCTGCGCTTTTCCACGCCGTGGCTCACGCCGCCGTAGAACGTAAAGCCGTCCGGTGTCATTTCAGCGGCCTGATCGCCGCCGCGGCCCTGCGCCATATCCAGCGCCTGCACGGCCATATCCTGGGCTTCCCGCAGAGTCTTGGCCCCGCGGCCAATGCCGATGGACAACGAAAGGTTCACGCTGGGATCCAGCGCACGGATCTTGTCCAGCACATCGTAGCCGCGGTTGGCGAACTGCTCCATCTGGCGCTCTTCCACCACAGCGATATAGCGGCCGCTGGCCACACGGCGCAAAAAGCCGCTGCCCCGGCCGATCATATCCTCCAGCGTGCGGTTGATGCCTTCCAGCAGGCGGGCACGCTCGCTGTCCAGCATGTCACCAAACACATCGTCGTAGCCGTCCACCAGAAACACCAGATAGCCCGGACGGCTGGCTTTGTATTCCGCCTCCACCTTGCGCAGGGCGGTCTCCTCGTTCAGCACCAGCAGGGTCATGCTCTCCGCATCACCGGGCACCGTGGAGCTGTGTACGCTCCACATGCCGTCCGCGAGGGTCAGCAGCTGGCCCTCCTGCTTGCGGCACTGCTGCAGATCAAGGCCGGGCAGCACCTTCTGCACGCGGTTCACCAGCGCATCCTGCCCGTTCAACAGGCGGGTGCGGAACTGTGCATTGTACCACAGCACCGTCTCACCGGAAAGCAGCGCGGCCGGCTGAGAGAGCGGCTCCAGGCTGAACTTCAGCTTGGAGCCTTCAAAGCTGCCGCCGCACATCCACCGGGCCACCCACTTGCGCAGCTGGCAGCGGAACAGCACCACCACAACGCCCCACAGCACCACCAGTGCCAGCAGCGCCAGCCATGCCGTGGGCCGCTGGATCAGCAGCACCAGCACCAGCAGGCCGCACAGCACGGCCAGACTGGCGGTGAGCATCTCCAATGTCCATCTTGGTTTTTGTTTCATCAAATCTCCTGCCTTCCGCCGCATTCTTTGCGGCAGCGTGCCCGGATCAGACCTCCATCAGGATGGGAAGGATCATCGGGCTGCGCTTGGTGCGCCGATAGATATAACTGCTCAGTGCCTCGCGCACGCGGGTCTTGACGCTGTTCCAATCGCGCACATGTTCATCCACGCAGCGGTCCAGCGCATTTTCCACGATGCTCTGTGCACCGTCCATCAGGCTCTCGTTCTCGCGCACATACACAAAGCCACGGCTCACAAGGTCCGGGCCAGCCAGCACCTTGCCGGTCTTGCTGTCCACGGTGGCCACAATGATGACCAGACCGTCCTCGGACAGGTGCTTGCGGTCGCGCAGGACTACATTTCCCACATCGCCCACGCCCAGACCGTCCACCATGACGGCACCGGCCGTCACCGGCTCGCCCAGCTTCATCTCATCCTGACTGAGGATGACGTTGGAGCCATTCTCCGCAATGAGGATGTTGCTGGTGGGGATGCCGAGGCTTGCGGCGGTGAGGGCATGCTTTTTGAGCTGCTTGTACTCGCCGTGCACCGGCAGGAAATACTTGGGCTTCGTCAGGGTGAGCATGAGCTTCTGTTCTTCCTGACAGGCGTGGCCGGAAACATGCACATCGTACATGCTCTCGTAAATGACCTCTGCACCCAGCAACAGCAGACCATTGACGATCTTGGTCACGCTCTTCTCGTTGCCGGGAATGGGATTTGCCGAAATGATAATGAAGTCGCCGGGGCCCACGCGCACCTGACGGTGGCTGCAGGATGCCATACGGGAAAGGGCACTCAAGGGTTCGCCCTGACTGCCGGTGGTAATGAGCACTACCTGCTCCGGAGGATACTGGTTCAGCTCATCCACGCTGATGAGGGTGCCCTCCGGGATGTGCATATAGCCCAGTTCCTGCGCCATGGCGGTGTTGTTCACCATGCTGCGGCCGCTGAATGCCACCTTGCGGCCATCCTCCACAGCCAGATCGATGATCTGCTGCACGCGGTAGATGTTGGAAGCAAAGGTGGCAATGATGATCCGCTTGTTGCGGGCACGGGCGAACAGATTGCGCACGCCTGCAGCCACCTTCTGCTCAGTGGCGGTAAAGCCCGGGCGCTCGGAGTTGGTGGAATCGCTCAGCAGGGCCAGCACGCCGCGCTGACCGTACTCGGCCAGTGTGGACAGGTCGGTGACGCCGCAGGCCAGCGGAGTGTAATCGATCTTGAAGTCGCCGGTCTGGATGATGGTGCCAGCCGGGCTGTCGATGGCAAAGGCCACCGCATCCGGGATGGAGTGGTTCACATGGATGGGCTCAATGGTAAAGCAGCCCAGCTTGATCTTCTGTCTGGGGGTGATCTCCACGAACTTGGTCTTGCCTGCCAGACCGAACTCCTCCAGCTTGTTGCGGATCAGGCCGCAGGTCAGGCGGGTGCCATAGATGGGCAGGTCAAGTTTCTGCAGCAGATACGGGATGCTGCCGATGTGGTCTTCGTGGCCGTGGGTGATGAGCAGGCCCTTGATCTTATCCTTGTTCTGCACCACAAAGGTGAAATCCGGGATGACCATGTCCACGCCGTACATGTCGCTGTCCGGGAACACAAGGCCGCAGTCCACGATGATCATGTCGCCGTTGCACTCGTACACGGTCATGTTCTTGCCCACTTCGCCCAGACCGCCCAGCGGGTAGATGTGGATGGGCACAGCGGCCTCTCTGGGCTGCTGCGGGCGGCGGGGCCGACGGTTATAATAAGGGCGGCGGGTGGTGCGGGGGCGCTTTTCGCCCGTCTGCGCGGCGGGTGCGCCGGTGCTCTGAGCAGCAGCTGCTGCCTTGCTGCGTGCGGAATTATTGGTATTTTCTTTCGACTGTGCCATTCTGACCTCCAAAATAATTACAGCGCAGGCCGTCCCCGCTTGTGGGAACAGCCGCGCTGTGCATGGGAAGCACCTTGAAAAATCGCATCGGCTTCCGTTGGATGCACCGTATAGAATTTATTTCTCAGCGTGTTTTTTGCAAACCGCTGCCTGTTCCGTAAGAGGTTTTGTGCCAGATAGGTCCATCTGCTCGATGCGACCGTGGCTTTTCTGTTGGAACGCCCGGGCACACGCCTGCGGTGCGCCCCTATACGCATTTTGTTAGGATAAGTATAGTATTTCCCGGCGTTTTTGTCAATTCCAAGGTTTGGCAGCTCCGGCACGGAATATACATTCGCACTTGACAGAAGCCGGAAAATAGCGCTAAATAGAAGCAACTCATTTTATAAGGAGAACCGCATGAAGCAGGTCGAAGTGTACACCGACGGCGCATGCAGCGGCAATCCCGGCCCGGGCGGCTGGGGTGCCGTGCTGCGCTACCGTTTTAACGGCAAAGTTTACGAAAAAGAGCTGAGCGGCGGCGACGACAGCACCACCAACAACCGCATGGAGCTGACAGCCTTTATCGAAGCACTGCGCCAGCTCAAGGAGCCGTGCGAGGTGCGGCTGTGCTCCGACAGCCAGTATGTCATCAACGGGCTTCAGAAGGGCTGGGCCAAAAACTGGCAGCGCCGGGGCTGGAAAAAAGCAGATGGCTCCCCTGCCCTGAACCCGGACCTCTGGGCACAGGCACTGGAGCAGGAAGCCCGGCACAAGATCACCTATGTCTGGGTCAAGGGCCACGCAGGCCACCCGGAGAACGAACGCTGCGACCAGCTGGCCGTGGCCCAAAGCAAAGCACATGGCGGGAGGCAGGGAACATGAGCGACACATTTTTGCCCGGCAGTGGGTTCGACACCTACGAGAGTCAGGATAAGGTTCTGGTGCAGATGGACGGCAGCAGAGAATGCGCCGTAGCTGTGCGCATTTTACAGCAGCAGGGCTTTGCCGTGGCGGGCGCTGCCGTGCGGCTGGCAGCAGAACAGACCGCCGATGCGGAAAGCGCCAAAAAGGCAGCAGAGGCCCTTGGCATCGAGTGCATCGTGCTGAACGCCGAAGCACTGGCCGGGCAGGACGCAGACGTTCTGGGCGAAGGCGGCACGCCGCTGTTTGCCGCTCTGCTGACGGCTGCAGACAAGCTTGGGATGCAATATGTGGCAACCACTCACCGTGCCCGGGTGGAGACCGGTGCAGACGGCGTGCACACTGTCTGCCCGCCCGCAGGCACCGGCAGCGATGACAGCACGATTCTTGCAGCTCTGCCGCAGGAGACACTGGCACGACTGATCTTGCCGCTGGGCGATTTTGCCCCGGAAGATGTGGCGGAGATGGCCGAGGATTTTAAAGTTTAACCGTACGTTTCAAATGGTCTCCGTTGCACTCTGGCCATATTCAGCGGAAACATTATTTTTATATTAGAATTCCGGAAAATCTGCGGATTTTCCGGAATTCTTTTTTCACAGGCAAGGCCGCTGCGGCACACGGCATCTGCTGTTTTTGCTTCCTGCGGAAACAACCGCACGGCGGCAGAAATGCATTCTGCGGTTCGGACCCCATTCCCGTGAAAATGAAAATCGGGAACATCCGCAGATGCTCCCGGTTTTCGCATTATCAATATAATTTCCGCTGAATATGGCGCAGCGCACGCGGAACCATTCCAAATCGTTTTGTCAGTTCTGGGGGTGCACGATATCGCGCCAATCCAGATCGCCTCGCTCCAAGCCGTGGATCAGTACCTCGGCAGTGGCAATGTTGGTGGCCATGGGGATGTTGTGCACATCGCACAGGCGCAGCAGCGTCATTTCATTGGGTTCGCTGGGCTTTGCGTTGATGGGATCACGGAAGAACAGCAACAGGTCGATCTCATTGCAGGCGATGCGGGATGCGATCTGCTGGTCGCCGCCCTGCACACCGGCCAGAAAGCGCTGCACCTGTAAGCCAGTAGCTTCTGCGATCAGTTTACCGGTGGTGCCGGTCGCTACCAGTTTATGCTGGCTCAGGATGCGGCAGTACGCCGTACAAAACTGAACCATCAGCTCCTTTTTGGAGTCATGCGCAATGAGTGCAATCGTCATCCGTTACCCTCTCCTCTTCCTAAACGATTGGAACGCTTTTGTAAAAAAGTCCTTCGCCTGAAATGATATCACAAAATCCAATCTTTTACAACTGGTTTTTATACAGAATATTCAATTTTGTTTTCTTTTCAGGGATGTTTCCATTCAAAATCCCGCTGCAGTGCCCTTTCCCGTGTCGGTTTTGTCTCCCGTTTTCAGTTCTCCGGCGCAATGGCATCGGGGTTCTGCTCGGTGTCTGCGGCGGGCTGCTGCTCGTCCTGCACGGCAGGCTGGGCTTCCCCTTCTGCTGCCGTTTCCGGCGCAGTGGTGTCTGCGGCGGGTGTCATCTGTGCAGGCTGGGCTGCGGCATTGCCAGTGGTCTGGCCTGCAGCGGCCTGTGCTGGGTCAGTGGTCTGCGCCTGATCTTCCTGCTGGGTCTGCTCGGCTTCCTTTTCCGCTTCGGCCTGCTGGGCAAGGCTGCCATCCTTCAGGGCAAAATAGGCATTTGCAATGTCCACCACCAGATCACCGATACGGGCACCATAGCCTCCGTACTCAATGCTAATGCCAATGGCGATCTGCGGATCATCCGCCGGGAGGTAAGCCACCATCATGGCGTTCAGATAGTGCTTACCGGGCGCATAGGTCTCGCTGCGCTGAGGTGTACCGGTCTTGCAGGCGATCGGCACCGGATAGCTGGAAATTTTGCCGCTGATGGTGCTGGGCACCTGCTTCATGCCCTGCCGCACCAGCTCAAAGGTGTTGCCGGTGCCTTCGATCACATCCATGACCTCGGGCTTGGTCTCGCTGAGCACCTCGCCGGTGTTGGTATCCAGAATGGCCTTGACGAAATGGGTGCGGTAACGGGTGCCGTTGTTGGCCAGCGTTGCCGCGTAGGTAGCCAGCTGGATGGGCGAGACCACCGTGTTGCCCTGACCGATGGCGGCCTGCACATCCAGCGATGCCATATAGTTGGAGTCGCTCTTGGTGGTCAGACGGCCCACGGCCTCGCTCACCTCCACACCGGTGCGCTGGCCAAGACCCAGCTTGTAGGCATAGGCATCGTACACATCGCTGGTCAGGCGGCGGCCAACATCATAGAAGAAGATGTTGCAGCTCCACTTAATGGCCGTTACCACATCGATGTTGCCGCTGTGGCCATGGCGGGTACAGCGGGGGTGGTAATCCTTGAAGTAGTTGTACACGCCGTTGCAGTAAACGGTAGAATACTGGTTGATGAGGCCGCTGTCCAGTGCAGCCACCGCCACGGCGGGCTTGAAGGTAGAACCCGGCGTATACAGGCCCTGCAATGCGCGGTTGAACAGCGGCAGGCTCGGGTCGGAGCTGTACTCGCTGTAGTTGGCGGCATACAGGTTCTGGTCATAGCTGGGATAGTTGGAAGCAGCCAGCACACTGCCGTCCTTCACGTCCAGCACCACCACCGCACCGGCGGCAGCTTTCATGGTGCCGGTATTGTACACGCGGTTGATCATATCAATGTTGTCCGCCAGTGCCTTGTCCACGGCACGCTGGAAGTTGCTGTCAATGGTCAGCTGCACGGTATGGCCCGGCTCCGGCACAGTGGTGAGCTTTGTATCCACGATCACGCCGTCCGAATTGCGGGTGATGGTCTCCACGCCGTCCTTGCCGCGCAGCTCGTCCTCATAAACGGATTCCAGACCGGAAATGCCCAGAACATCGTTCATGTTATAGCCTTTTTCTCGCAGCGGATAGGTCACCTGACCGTTGGAATCGGTCACCTTCCACTTTTCCGCCGTGATCTTGCCCACACGGCCCAGCACCGCCGGGATGATATCGCTCTGGTCGTAGCTGCGGGCGCTGGTTTCCACGATCTCCACACCTGGCAGCTGCAGGCTGTGCTCCTTGATGGTGGCCACCGCGAGGGTGCTCACGTTCTCCGCCATGACAAAATTGTTCACATTGGAGAACGCCTGCCGGTCCATCTCGTAGTGGATGCCGGCCAGCACACGCTGCCATTCCGGCGAAAAATCCTGCAGATCGTTCTTTTCCACCAGCATTTCCATTACATCGTTGGCGGTGGCGTACTGCTGCAGACCAAGCGTTTCCTTCATGTCTGCCAGCTGCTTCTGGTCGCTGGTGGACGTGTCATCGTCCGTAAAGGCGTAATTGCCTGCTGCGTCCGCCTGACCGATCAGCAGCGTATCATTCCAGCTCTCGCCATTCGCACGCAGCAGCTCCACGATCTGCTGCAGCATGGTGTCCAGATCCCGGTCGCCCATCAGCAGTTTGTTGAGAACCACATTGTAGCTGGTGGCCGTGGTGGCAATGCGCCGCCCGGCGCTGTCCACGATATCGCCGCGGGCCGCCGTGACCGTAAAGTTATAGTCGGTGGTGTTGGTGGCCTTGGCCTTGAAGTCGTCGCCGTTGACCAGCTGCAGAAAGATCAGCCGCATCACGTACAGGCCCATGATAACACATGCCACTGCAATGAGCAGGATCATCCGGCGCGCAACGGTTTTTCGTTCGTTTTGGTTCATCCGCGTTTCCTCCGGCGGTTCAGACTACGCCGTTGTCGATTTTGAATGCGCTGTAAATGTGCCGCACCAGACTGAACAGCATCAGCGACGGCACCAGCGTCATCATGGCCGAAGGCAGCACAAAGGTCAGCCAGCGGCTCAGCGCCCAGCTGTAGCCGGGCATGTAGTAGAAGAACAGCCAGTCCAGCGAGAGCACCACAAGGGCCGTGCCGGTGCTGATGAGCGCAAAGTTCCATGTGCTGCCCTGCAGATACACCTGCACCAGCACCGAAAGCGCAAAGCAGAGCAACAGCAGCTCCAGCGCCAGCATACCCACGGTGCGCCCGGCGGTGTAGTCCCACAAAAGGCCGCTCACAGCACCAAACAGCGCACCTGCAAACTCGCCTTCATACACGGCCACAGCCAGACACAGCGGCAGAATGAACAGCGGCTTTGCCTGCCCCAGCTGGAGCAGGCCGGGGGTCGTCTGCAGTGCCGCGCACACAAACAGTGCCACCGCGTAGCAGACCCATTTCAGGATCTGGCTGCGGCTGCGCATGCGGCGTGATTCCATACAAATGCGCCCCCTTAATAGTCGGTAATAACGAATACGTGCTTGACCGTGCGCGGGTCTGCACCCGGGCGCACCACTGCAATGGAAGATTTGCCGCTGACTTCCGGCTCCACCTTCTGCACAGTTCCCACCAGCAGATCCGGCGGGAACACTCCTCCAAGACCGGTAGTGATCACCTGATCGCCCATCTTCGTCTCAGTGGCGCGTTCCAGATTGGTCAGCACGCACAGGCCGTCACCGGCATAATCGGTGCTGCCATTGATAATGCCGTTTTCCCGCGTGCGGGATACCACGCCCGCAGCGCTGAAGCTGGGGTGCAGAATGGTCATCACCTTGCAGCTGGTGGTGTCGGCTTCCACCACCATGCCGATCAGATAGCCCTTATCGCTGATCACGGCATCGTTCACGGCTGCGCCGTTCACCGTGCCGCAGTCCAGCGTAAAGCCTCCGAACTCATCCAGCGGGTCGCGGCCGATCACAAAGGCAGAAATATAGCTTGCTTCGGTGTTGGAATCCTGAATGCGGGCCAGTGCCTTGTAGGCTTCGTTCTCCGCCTTGATGCGGTCGTAGTCCACGATCTGCTGGCGCAGCTCAGCATTCTCCGCTTCCAGCTGTTCGTTCTGTTCCATGACCTCATCGATGCTGGTGTATTTTTCCCACACCGATCCAATGCCGCCGCTCAGTGCCGATGTGACCTTCTGGAGCGGCATCAGCACCACGCCCAGCAGTTCCTGCGGGGCAGCAGTCAGCCGTCCGTTGGCACCGGCATAGGCCATAATGCCCACCAGAAACACCGCCACGGCTACCAGTATCTTAAATTTCCATGTGTCAAAAAAATCCTTCAAGGGAGTACCCTCCTGTTTCGGGTGGATGCCATGCCATAAGAAAAGCGCGGACAGCCCTGCCATCCGCGCAAGAGACATTGTTTGCAGCGGAAATCAGCGCAGACGCTGCGCAAAAGAGCCTTTTTCCGCAAGTGTGGGCCTTGCCCGTGTTACATGTGGCCGCCGTCGGTGTCCAGCACGTCATGCAGGACATCCACATGATCCAGCACCGCACCGGCACCCTTAGCCACGCAGTCCAGCGGGTCTTCCGCAATGTGTACGTCGATGCCGGTCTCGCTTTGGATCAGCTGATCCAGACCGCGCAGCAGTGCGCCGCCGCCGGTCAGGGTGATGCCGCGGTCGATGATATCCGCACTCAGCTCCGGCGGGGTGCGCTCCAGCGTTTCCTTGATGGCGCTGGTGATCTTGACCAGGCATTCCAGCAGAGCTTCGCGCACATCCTCAGAGTGGACGACGATGTTCTTGGGCAGGCCGTCCACGAGGTTACGGCCCTTGATCTCCATGGTCATTTCGGGGTCCAGCGCATAGGCGGAGCCGATCTCGATCTTGATCTGCTCTGCGGTGCGCTCACCGATCAGCAGGTTGTACTTGCGCTTGATGAAGGCGATGATGGCCTGATCGAACATATCGCCTGCCATGCGCACGCTGCGGGAGGCCACGATGCCGCCCAGAGAGATCACAGCGATCTCAGCCGTGCCGCCGCCGATATCCACGATCATGCTGCCGGTAGGCTCGCTGATGGGCAGGCCCGCACCGATGGCTGCTGCCATGGGTTCCTCAATGACGGACACCTGACGGGCACCGGCCTTCAGGGTAGCCTCGCGCACAGCGCGGCGCTCCACCTCGGTAACGCCGGACGGGATGCAGATGACCACGCGGGGGCGGGAGAACATGCTGTTGCCGCATGCCTTCTTGAGGAAATTTTCCAGCATGTTGGTGGTGATGTCAAAGTCAGCGATCACGCCATCCTTCAGCGGACGCACAGCCACGATGCTGCCGGGGGTACGGCCAATGACAGCCTTTGCCTCGGCACCCACACAGCGTACCTCGTCGGTCTTGGTATCCACAGCCACGACCGAAGGCTCCCGCATGATGATGCCCTTGCCCTTCATATATACCAGAGTATTTGCGGTACCCAGATCGATACCTACATCTTTAGAAAACAGGCCCATTGTAAAAATTCTCCTTATGCTTCCCATTTTATCTATAGCGCCAGAACATCCGGCAGCCCTTTTGTGCCGCCTTTGCGCAGAATAACACGGTTCTATTATAGCCGCAAGGCAATGATTTCTCAAGCGTTTGCGCAAGTTTTCTTCGTTTTTTCCAGTTTTATCACACAAAATGTGCCAGCAGCTGTACGGTGCGGCTCACCGGCAGACCCATGATGGTGTAGTAGTCGCCCTCAATACGGTCCAGCCAGAGGGCCGCCCGTCCCTGAATGGCATAGGCACCGGCTTTATCGTAGGGTTCGGCGGTGGAAGCGTAGAAGTCGATCTCCTCTTTCCCCAGCGGGAAGAAGGTAACGCGGCAGCTGTCCACAAAGCTTTCCGTGCGCGCACCGTCCGAGATGCACACGCCGGTGTGCACCTCGTGGGTGGCACCGGAAAGGGCGCGCAGCATCCGCTTTGCGTCCTCTTCGCTGTGGGGCTTGCCAAACACCTCGCCGTTCACATCCACCACCGTATCACAGCCGATGACCACAGCGCCCGGGTGCTGGGCCGAAACGGCAAGGCACTTGCCCCGGGCCAGCTGTTCCACCAGATGGGCAGGCGTAGCGGCCTGCACCGCACTTTCGTCAAAGTCACTGACGCAGACGGTGAAATTGGTGGTATATAAGGAGAGCAGCTCCCGCCTGCGCGGGCTGCCGGAAGCTAAAATCAGGTTCATGATTCCATCTCACTTTCCGGTAGAGCCAAAGCCGCCCTCGCCGCGCTGGGTATCGCCCAGCTCTTCGGCAGGCACAAAGGCGGCGGTGTACACCGGTGCGATGCACAGCTGAGCCACACGCTCACCGGGCTGAATGGTGTAGGCTTCCCTGCCCAGATTGACCATGGGCACCTTCAGCTCGCCGCGGTAATCGCTGTCCACCACACCCACGCCGTTGGCCATGCACAGGCCGTGCTTGATGGAAAGGCCGCTGCGTGCGTACACCAGTGCCACGCTGTGGGGGCCGGGCAGCTCGATGGCAAGGCCGGTGGGCACCAGTGCCCGCTCCATGGGGGCAAGGGTGAGCGGCGCGTCCAGTACGGCGCACAGGTCGGCTGCAGCAGAGCCGGGGGTTGCGTAAGAGGGCACCTTGGCACGGGTGTCCAATACCTTATATTTTACTGTGATGGGTTCCATAGTATACCTCGTTTTGATTTTATAGCAACTCCTTCAGTCTCGCATACGCTCGACAGCTCCCTCAGGGAGGCGGCATTGCGTCAGCAATGACGGAAGGAGTTTCAGTTCGTACCTTTAAAATACAACCCACGGGTAAAATCACCTTCAAAGGGTGCATGGGTGCGGATCATCTCCAGAATTTTGGCCGCTTCCTCCCGGCTTTCCAGCGTGAAGTAAGCCACACCGTAGTCCACCGTCAAAGCGCCCGGCTTATCTCCCATATAAATAGGTACAGGGTTATAGATGGTGCGCACACCAAGGCCGCACCGCACTGGGAACTTCTTGGCCTTGCGGTCGGTCAGCACGCCGGTCTTATCGCAGTGGGCGCAGTCGTGGATGTTCTGCAGCGGGCAGGCACGGGTGACCATCAGCGGCATATGGCCGTAGGTGATGACGCCGGTCGGCACAGGCTTGCCGTCACGAGTCGGCGCGATGGTGCTGATGTCGCTGTCCTTCACCTCGGGCAGGATGAGCACCGAGCGGAGGCCAAGGTCCGCATAATACTGGGCCGCGAGGTCGTTGGTGACGTTGAGGCCGAAGCCGCCGGTCATGGGCAGGCCGCGGCAGAGCCGCAGGTGGGCGATGTTGCTCACCTCATAGCCTGCAAAGCCCGCGTCCTGGGTGGCTGCGATGCGGCGGGCGGGATCCTCTTCCAGTGCGCCGAACATGACGCGGGGCAGTTCGAGAAGGGTCTTCTCCCGCCACTCGCGGGGGACGCGGTCGGCCTGCGCGATGGGCAGGATGAGGTATTCCACCCCGCTGAGTGCCTGCTCCGGCACCTGCTCCCAGCGCTCGAACCGGGCGCGGAGGGTGCGGTGGGGCGGCAGAGTGCGCAGCGGCAAAGACGGAAGCGCCACTTCGTTCACCGGCCACGGGCGCAGGGTCTCCCGCTTTTTCAGCAGGGCGTCCAGTGCCTCACGGCGCAGCTCGTTGATGGCACTGCCCGGCACGAACCAGGGGCCGCCATCCATCTCCACGTCGATTTTTTCGGCAGAGAAAGGCGTGCCGCCGGTCTTGCTCAGGCTGCGGCTCAGGCTCTCGGTGGGGTCGGTGCGGGCGGGCTGAGGCTCTGCGTCGCCGTAGGCGAAGGCTTTGTTGGTGCCGTCAGTGACGGTCAGCTTCTCGCCCCCCTCTTCGATTTCAATTTTCATCTCCACCGGCACGCGGGAACGCTCCCGGCGGTACAGCTCCCGCAGGCGCGGCGCCGCCGCCTTCGCGGCGGCGGCGTCTCCTTCGGTGCGTGTGCCGAACATGCTCCCGTTCCGAGCTCCAGTTAAATAACCATCTGTAAAACCAGAACGTGAAAATACATCTTGTAAAAGCCGTGTGTCATACGGTTCACCCGCCCGCGCCAGCAGACAGGCATTGACAGCCGCGGCCACATATTCCGGCGGGCGCAGCCGTCCCTCGATCTTCACACTGGCCACGCCCGCGGCGGAAAGCTGCGGCAGATGACCGATGACAGACATGTCCTTGAGGCTCAGATGATGCCCCGCGGCCGGCCCGGGCGTGCCCGATGCGTCGAAGGGCAGACGGCACGGCCCCGCGCATCCGCCCCGGTTGCCGCTGCGCCCTCCCAGGAACGCACTCATATAGCACTGGCCCGAAACGCTCATGCACAGCGCGCCGTGGACGAAGGTCTCGGTCTCAATTCCGCAGCCCGCAGTGATGCCGGCGATCTCGGACAGCGTCAGCTCACGCGCCAAAATCACGCGTGTAAAACCCAGTGCGGCCAGACGGCGCGCACCGTCCAGGCTCTGCACGCTCATCTGCGTGGAGCCGTGCAGCGCCAGGCCCGGCGCCATTCGGCGCACAAGCGCGGCCACGGCCAGATCCTGCGTGATGACGGCGTCAGCCCCGGCAGCCGCAATACCGGCCACCGCCTCGGCAAGAGCTGTCAGCTCACCGGGATACAGCGTGGTGTTCAGCGTTACATACACGCGCACGTCCCGGGCATGACAAAAAGCCACCGCCTGCCGCAGGCCTTCGGTGGTAAAATTGCCCGCCGTGCGGCGGGCATTGAAATTTTGAAGCCCGAGGTACACGGCGTCCGCTCCCGCAAAAACGGCTGCGCAGAGCATGTCGGCATTGCCGGCGGGCGCCAGTATCTCGGGCCTTGTGGAATTGCTGTGGCTCGGCATTACTTCTTCTCTTTCAAATAGCCGATCTCGCGGCGCAGGCGCTCCACCTCGCGGCGGGCCTCCTCGGCAGCCAGCTTGGCCTTGGCGGCGTCCTCCAGGTAATCCTTGATCTGCGCGCGCATGTTGTCCGCACCGCTGGTGCTCTTTTTCAGCTCGTCCAGATAACCCAGCGCGGTGATGACGGCCGCCGTCGTGACGGAAGCCGTGGGATTGCTGGCCAGCATCTGTGTCATATCAGAATCCAGCTTTTCAGCCAGAGACAGCACATATTCCTCGGTATCCGTCGTAGCGATGACGTAATTGGAACCGCAAATTTCAAGCTTGATCTTGTTTGCAGGCATCTTGTGTGAAACCCCTTCCTGACGATACGTCCTGTTTTATACCCATTATAAACGAATTGCCCGAAGATAGAAAGTGGATTTTTGAAACTTTTTATAAAAAAACGTATTTTGTTGAAGTAGGGCCCAAAAAATACTATAATATATAACGTGTGGGATGATTTTTCCGTCTGGCCGCGCCCTGCATGTGCGCGGTTTTTCATTCCCCCTGAAAAGAGGAGTAGATGATTTTGAACACCAGATATACCAAAAAAGAATTTGAAAAGCTGCTGACTGAAAAGCTGTTCAATGAATTCGCCATCGACATCGCGTCGGCAACGGACGAACAGATCTACCGCGCGCTTGCACTCATTGCACGGGGCATGCTCAGCGAAAAGCGCAAGCGCTTTATCGCGCGCACCTACGGCGCCAACGGCAAGCAGGTGTATTACCTGTGCATGGAATTTCTGATGGGCCGCAGCCTGAAGACCAGCCTGCTTAATCTGGGCCTGTGCGGCGTGGCGGACGAGGTGCTGCGGGATTACAGCATGAAGCTGGACAATATCTACGAGCAGGAGCCGGACGCGGGCCTGGGCAACGGCGGCCTGGGCCGTTTGGCCGCGTGCTATCTGGACGGTATGGCCACCGACGATATCCCCGGCACGGGCTATTCCATCCTGTACGAATACGGCATCTTCAAGCAGAAGATCGTGGACGGCTGGCAGCAGGAACGCGCCGACAACTGGCTGCCCGGCGGCGGCGTGTGGCTGAAAAGCCATCCGGACCAGGCCGTGGAGGTGCGCTTTGACGGAGAGATCGAGGAGAGCTGGGACGGCGTATACCACCATGTGGAGCACAAAAACTATTCCAGCGTCATCGCCGTACCCAGCGACATGTATGTGGCCGGGTACGATTCCAACGGCGTTTCCCAGCTGCGCCTGTGGCAGGCCAAGGCGCCCGGCTTCGATATGGACAGCTTCAACGCGGGCGAGTACGGCAGCGCCATCACCAAGAGCGCCAACGCCGAGCTCATCAGCAAGGTGCTGTACCCCAACGACAACCACATCGAGGGCAAGATCCTCCGTCTGCGCCAGCAGTATTTCCTGTCTGCCGCGTCCATCGGGGATATCGCCAAGAACCACCTGTCCCAGTACGGCACGCTGGAAAACCTGCCGGATAAGGTCGCCATCCACGTCAACGACACCCACCCCACGCTGGCCATTCCGGAGCTGATGCGCATTCTTTTGGACGAATGCGGCTATACTTGGGAAAAAGCCTTTGATATCACCCGCCGCACCTTCGCCTACACCAACCACACCGTCATGAGCGAAGCGCTGGAAAAGTGGAACGAGGATATTTTTAAAAAGACGTTGCCGCGCATTTACCAAATCTGCGTGGAGCTGGACCACCGCTGCCGCGCCGACCTGGAGCGCACCTTCCCCGGCGACGAGGGCAAGATCAACTACATGGCCGTTTTGGGCGACGGCCAGGTGCGCATGGCCAACATCTGCTGCTATGTGTGCCATTCCATCAACGGCGTGTCTCAGCTGCACAGCGAGATCATCAAGCAGAGCGTGTTCCACGACTATTTCCTGTACAGCCCCGAAAAATTCACCAACGTGACCAACGGCATCGCTTACCGCCGCTGGCTTCTGGCCGCCAATCCGGGCCTGACGGGCCTTCTGGAGGACACCATCGGCCCCGGCTTCAAAAAGGATGCGTCCGAGCTGAAAAAGCTGGAGAAATTCAAGGCGGACAAAAAAGTGCTCAGCGCTCTGGAGGATGTGAAGGACGCCAACAAGGTGATCTTCGCCCAGCATCTGAAGAAGGTCACCGGGCAGGAGATCGACCCGCACACACTGTTCGACGTGCAGGTCAAGCGCATGCACGAGTACAAGCGCCAGCACCTGAACGCGCTGAACATCGCGGCGCAGTACCTGTATATCAAGAACAACCCCAACGCGGACGTGGTTCCCAAAACGTATATCTTCGGAGCAAAGGCCGCGCCGGGCTACTATATGGCCAAGCAGATGATCCGCCTGATCTGCAAGCTGGGCGCGCTCATCGACGCGGACCCCATGGTGCGTGAAAAGCTGCGCGTGGTGTATCTGGAGGACTACAACGTCACCACCAGCGAGCGTCTGATGCCCGCCAGCGAAGTGAGTGAGCAGATCAGCCTTGCGGGCACCGAGGCCTCCGGCACGGGCAATATGAAGTTCATGCTGAACGGCGCGGTAACGCTGGGCACGCTGGACGGCGCGAATGTAGAGATCGCAGAGGCCGCCGGCAGGGAAAACGAGATCATCTTCGGCATGCTGACGCCCGAGGTGAACGACCTGAAGCGCTTCGGCTACCATCCCTCCGGCTTCATCAACAATTGCCCCGAGGCTGCCGAGGTGCTGGCATTTCTGGAGCGCGGCTGGGGCGGCGAGAGCTTCCATGAGATCGTGAACAACCTGCGCACCAGCGACCCATATATGGTGATGGCCGATTTTGCCGATTACCGCCGCGCCCAGAACGACCTGAGCGGGCTGTACCGAGACCGCGGCGTGTGGAACCGCATGAGCCTGATGAACATTGCCAACGCAGGCATTTTTTCAGCCGACCGGGCGGTGAACGATTACGCCCGCGATATCTGGCACGTAAAGCCCATCAAATAGATCCGCCCGCCGCATCCGTCCGTGCGTTTCCGCCCGGATGTCTGCGGACGCGACCAGCGCCCGCCAAATAAAACTGCATGGGAGCAATCGGAATGCCCGTGACCATTTTCAACAGCCAGGACACTTTTTACAAGACCCCTTTCGGTGCGGTCCGCGCCGGAGAGACCGTTGCCTTTACGCTGACGGTTCCCGTGGAGTTCGGCTGCACCACACCCTATCTGCTTTTCAACAGGGACGGCGAACAGCCGTCCCTGTTCCCGCTCCAAAAACAATACTTCCGCAACGGTATGGACGTGTTCTCCACTACGATACAGCCGCAGGAGCCAGGGCTCTATTTCTATTATTTTGACCTTTACACCGGCTACCGCAAACTATACGCCGGGCAGCTTGGCGAGGCATATGTTACAACAGGCGACGGCGAGGCCTGGCAGCTGACGGTATACGAAAAGGATTTTCAGACTCCAAGCCATCTGCGCGGCGGCGTCATTTACCAGATCTTTCCGGACCGCTTCTTTGAAAGCAACCCTCATGCTACCATGCCCTATGCCGACCGCATCTACCGCCCGGACAAGCGCAGTGAACCCTATTTCTGGCCAAACGAACAGCATGAGGGCTATTTGAACATGGACTATTACGGCGGAGACCTGCCTGGCATCCGCAAAAAGCTGACGTACCTCGCCAGCCTTGGTGTGACATGCATCTACCTCAACCCCATCTTCGAAGCCCACGCCAACCACCGTTACAACACCGCGGACTACCGCAAGGTGGACCCGGTTCTGGGGACCAACGAGGATTTTGCAGAGCTGTGCCGCGCCGCCAAAGCCCGCGGCATCGACGTCGTGCTGGACGGCGTGTTCAGCCACACCGGTTCGGATTCCGTCTACTTCAACCGCGAGGGCCGCTACGCCTCCTTCGGCGCATGGCAGGGACCGGACAGCCCGTACCGCCGCTGGTACGATTTTTCACCGAACTATCCCCACGGCTACCGCTGCTGGTGGGGCTTTGAAACGCTGCCCGAGGTGAATGAAGAGGACCGCTCCTACCGTGAGTTCATCTGCGGGGAGGGCGGCGTCATCGACTATTGGCTCGGCCTGGGGGCTTCCGGCTTTCGCCTGGATGTGGCCGACGAGCTGCCCGATGATTTTATTGAGGAGATCCGCCGCGCCGTCAAGCGTCACGGCAGCGAAAAATATCTGCTGGGCGAAGTGTGGGAGGACGCCACCAACAAGTGGAGCTACGGCCGCCGCCGCACCTACCTGCTGGGAAAAGGCCTGGATGCGGTAATGAATTATCCGTTCAAGGACGCTACGCTGGCTTTTGTGAAAGGCGGCGACGCCCGCACAGCCGCCCACGACATCATGCGTATCTGCGAGCACTACCCCGCCCCGGCACTGCATGTGCTGATGAACTTCATGTCCACCCACGATACCGTGCGCGCCATTACCGCCATCGCGGGCGAGAGCTGCGAGGGCCGTGACCGATACTGGCAGAGCGCGCGCCGCCTGACGCCCGAGCAGTATGAAAACGGCCGCCGCCTGATGACGCTGGCCTATGCGATGATCTTTACGCTGCCGGGCATCCCCAGCATCTACTATGGCGACGAGATCGGCATGCAGGGATACAAGGACCCGTTCAACCGTGCCTTTTTCGATTGGGAAAGCCGGGAAACGCGCATCCGCCCCGTGCTGCAAAACCTTGCCGCCCTGCGCAAAAGCTGCCCCGCTTTTGCCGACGGAACGCTGGCCGTCACCCAGGCACAGGGCGGCGTGCTGTGCTACGAGCGCCGCGCCGAAGCCGCCGTGGCTGCCGTGTGCATCAACCGGACCGAACAGCAGGTGCGCACCGTGCTTCTGGGACGTACCGTCGAAGTGCAGCCCTGCAGCTTTGCCGTTGTGACCGACCCGGAATGAGCTTTTCACAATACATCCGGCCTCATAATATGCAAAAACCGCGTTAGGGAAAACCTGACGCGGTTTTTGCATTTGCCCTGCTCCGTTCATCCTCAGCCCGGCGTGCCCCGGGTAAAGGACTGCTCGGCGCGCAGCGTGCCAGAGCCGTCGTACCAGCGCGCGGTGAGCGCGTTGCCTGTCTCGTCCAACACGAACACGATGTAGGAGCCGTCGTCCTGCACCCAGCATTGTACGCCTCCGTCCATCATCGTGCCCAGCGTATAATCGGTTCCGTCAAAAAAAGATTCATCCAGCAGAACGGCCCCGCCTGCGCCATCTACCCACGCGCCGCGCATCTGCCGCGCCAGCGACGGCTCTTCCGGAGCGTTTTCACCGTACAGCTCCAGCAGCAGCGCACTGCGCTCCTCGTCCCAGAAGGTATAACAGCCATCCGCTGTCGGGTCCTCGCCGTTCAGATACGAATAAAAATCCACGACCCACGTGTATGTGTCCGACACTGCAAACACGCACACCAGCACTGTATCACCCATAATCCATGAGGCGTCGGCGTATTCGGTGCCGTCGGCGTCCGGCTCGTAATCCGTGTACCATTGTACATCCTCGGCCGCCGCAAACAGCTCGTCCAGTGTGCGGGCGTCGCTGTAAAACAGGTGTGAACCGCGCAGCCGTTCTTCCAGCGTGCCGCCCGCGGCCTGTGCGGGGATATAGCCGTTGAGCAAAGCCTGGTCGCTGCCCTCGCCCCAGTGCGCTTCCAGCGCATCCGATACCGCCGCTCCGTAATGCTCCGTGCCGTAGGTGGCGTTGTCATCCGGCAGCGCCTGCGGCACGCTCTGTGCATAAGGCAGCGTGCCCGGTGCCTGATGTTGCTGCGCATCCTGCATGGCGGCGGGAAGCAGCGCTGCGACCAGCGCCACAACGGCGATGATATAAACGCCCACCCAGGCTGCCGCTCCGCCGACGACTGCGCCCGTATGCGCCGGAACGGCCGGATCACCGTGCTGCTGCTCAAAATACCGGCGGTTAAAGGTCACGCCGTTGTAAATGCTCAGTGCAATGCCCCAGACGCTCACGCCCAGGGACAGCAGCAGGATCGCGGCGATCCACACGAAAAACGCCTGCGTCGGCTCTGCGGCCCGGCCGCCGTAGCCGGCCAGCTCCACACACAGCTTTCCAAAAAAGGAAAGGCTCACGCCCAGCACGGCCAGCAGCGCCAGCCAATAGGGCAGATATGTGCGCGCAAACCGTTTGTAACAGCCGCGGTAAAGCTGATGGAACGGCCCCAGAAAGAATGCCGCCGCATTGAAGCGGCCTCTTCCGCCCGCAGCGATGTCTGCAAATTCCCGTGCGTAATAGGGCGAAACGACCCGGCCCAGCCCGGCGCCGGGTTGGAGCATGCCGTAGACACAGCCCTCCGCTTCCTGCGGGGAATACCTCTGTACAGGCGCGCTGTATGCGCCCTGCGGCGCATATGCGGGCTGCACCGGCCGCGCCTGCTGCTCCGGCGGCTCCACGCGCCCACCGCAGTTTGGGCAGTATTCGTACCCGTCCTTCAGCCTTTGTCCGCAATATCTGCATTCCATTTTTATGCCTCCCGTGCGCCGGGCCGCGGTGCCCTTTGTTCACAGATTTCCTGTTTTTGAAAGTTTTCTCGCCCAAACGCCGTATAATTCTAGAAGATATTATATACTACGCCGTGCACCGCCGCAAGCCGCCGGTTGCTGCGGCGCGCGGGAGCGCCTGCGCGAGAACCGTTGAAAGCATTCCGCATGCCTGCCGGGCCCCCGGCGGCCTATATAAATAGGTATAAAAGCGCCTGGCGGGCCGGTTTTCGGGCGGCGCGGCCCGGCCTCGCCCGGCGTTCCCCGGGTTTGATTGGGGCAGTAGCTTTGAAAAAAACGCCCCCCAAGGCCAAAACCGGGCGAAACCGGCTTTTTTTGGACTTTGTCAATCCTTTGACAAATATGGTACAATAAGAGCAAGCAGAAACCCAAACGGCACAGCCAAAAGCCCGGCTTGGCTTCTGCGGCGAAGGTCGACCGGACACCCGGCCGCAGCGTACGCCCGTACATGGTGCGCGGCGCGGCGGCAACCACGGCTGCGTTACACGGACGCGGCAGAAAGGCAGGTAAACACATTATGGCATTTACAATTTCTTCCCTGGTCTGGCTGATACTGCTCATCGCGTTCGTCGTCGTGGAGGCGCTGACGGTGAGCCTTGTCAGCATCTGGTTTGCCGCCGGGGCGGTGGCTGCGCTCATCGTCTCGGGGTTCACTTCCTCGTGGCTGGTGCAGTTCGCGGTGTTTGCGGTGGTAAGCGCCGTGGCCCTGGCCGCGACGCGCCCGCTGGTGAAAAAGCGCATGACCGCGCGCCGTGTGCCCACCAACGCGGACATCAACGTCGGCCGCAAGGCACAGGTTCTCGTTGAGGTCACGCCCGACGTTACGGGCCGTGTACGGCTGGACGGCGTGGACTGGAACGCCCGCAGCGAACAAACCATTCCCGCGGGCTCCCTGTGCGTGGTGCTGAGCGTGGACGGCGCAACGCTGACCGTGCGCCCCGACACCGCCACTGCGGCGGTATGACCCCCTGTATTCTGTTTCCGTCTTGACGGAACGTATAAAACACCCAATTTAAAGGAGGACTATCATGCTGATTCTGTTTCTGATTCTAATTGTGCTGGCGCTCGTGATCCTCATCGCGAACATCGCCATCGTTCCCCAGGCTTATTCCTATGTTGTAGAGCGCCTGGGCGTGTACTATACCACATGGGAGGCAGGCTTCCATTTCAAAACGCCGTTTGTCACGCGCATCGCCAAAAAAGTCTCCCTCAAGGAGCAGGTCGTGGACTTTAAGCCCCAGCCTGTGATCACCCGCGATAACGTGACCATGCAGATCGACACCGTGGTGTTCT